>Ga0078972_1000643_pt1 | contig 143144 bp, 127 predicted proteins | sample YelNatPaOPGAMG01_FD_67568 | JGI IMG/M metagenome (GOLD analysis project Ga0078972, IMG submission 67568) | Hot spring thermophilic microbial communities from Obsidian Pool, Yellowstone National Park, USA - OP-RAMG-01 (SPADES assembly) (version 2) | ecosystem: Environmental > Aquatic > Thermal... | reverse complement strand
TCGCTACCGTGGGCGCTGGCGTGTTAAGATTCAATTGTTAATGACGGCGATAGTGGTGAACATCAAACGGATTGTGAGACTGTTGACTGGGTCATTGGGAGCAGTTCTGGAGCCTGGGGTGGGGGCTTGAGAGAAGAGAAAAGATAGGCTAAGGGTTTTGCCTGTAGTGCCTTATCTTTGGGCTTTTAATCCCTTTATATTGGCTTTTCCCTCTCCAGCTTTGCTGACTTTCTCAGCACTCTCCAGGGAAGGGGGTCAGGGGGTTAGGTCGGAAGGGCGCATCCCCCCAGACCCCCTGCCATGGGGGCTTCGCCCCCCTGGACCCCCCCGTTTGCCCACCCTCGTGGGCTTAAGGTTTGTCGGCGTTTTGGGTCCCACTCGCAGGCTGACCGGAGAACCCCGCCAAATTTTCCGGTCAGGGGGTTAGGTCGGAGGGGCACATCCCCCACTCTTGCACCCAGGCCATGAGTGGGAGACAAAACTTTGGCAGACCCAAGGCCAGCGAGGGTAGGAAATGCCTTTTCAGGGTAGGAAGCCTAAAGGATTGCGTGGGACTCCGTTTAGCCTTATTTCAAAGTGCAGGTGAGGGCCAGTGCTCTTCCCTGTGTTTCCGGAAAGGCCTATTATCTGGCCCTTGTGCACCGACATGCCTACATCAACCTTGACCACGCTCAAGTGTGCGTAATAGGTCATGAAGCCATTACGGTGGTCTATTATCACCAGCTTGCCGTAACCCTGGTCGTTCCAGCCAGCGTAGACCACGAACCCGGAGTCGGCAGCATAGACGGGTGTTCCTTCTGGCACACCGAGGTCTATAGCCCGATGGAGCCGCCAGTAGTATTGGGTTATGTACAGCGCTCCATCAATGGGCCAGGAGAACCTTCCCGTGCCCTTAGCTGCGCCCGGAGGAATTGGCCCGGTGTAATGCCGCACAATTTTGGGCTTGTAGGGCTTTTCCCCTCCCGGAATTATGAGCTTCTGCCCTGGGGTCAGCTCATAGGGTGGCTTTAAGTTGTTTAGGGGGTAATTTATTATTGCCGATGGGTCAACCTTGTACTCTTTGGCCAATTTCTCTACCGTATCCCCAGCTTTCACTGTGTGGTAGACCCCGGAGACGGGCAAGATTACTATCTCCATCCCTACCGGCAGCCAGTCCGGGTTATCCTCCAGGTCTGGGTTTGACCACATTATAGTCTCAGGGGTTATGCCAAAGCGCTTGGCGATATCAAAGACTGTGTCCCCGGCTTGAACGGTGTAGGTTATGACGCTATCCCGGGGTTTTTCCTGAATTACGGTGTGGAAGACGGGGTTCGGGTTCAAGGAAAATTCCCAGGAAGAGCCTTTAGCCACAGGGTTTAAGGTTGCGGCCAGAGACGAAGGGCTAAGCTCACTGGAGTGGGCAACTTCCGGAGAGCCCGTGCGCGATAATTGGGTCAATGTTAAGAATAGAAAAAGCCCCGCAGCCAAAAAGGGTGGAAGCCTTTTCATCATCAAGCCACTAAGTGAGGGATTTATTTAGAGTTTCCAGAAACTCTTTGTTGCTCTTAGTCTTGCGCATGTGCTCAAGGAGCGCCTGCATAGCATCGGCTATATCCATTCCGGCGCCGTTGGGTGGAGGAGTAACCATGTAAGAGAACATACGGCGCATTAGCCAGACCCGGTTAAGGGTGTATTCATCAAGGAGCAGTTCCTCGCGGCGGGTGCCCGATTTTTCAATGTCAAAGGCTGGGAATATGCGCCTCTCCTGAAGCCTTCGGCTGAGGTGCAACTCCATGTTTCCGGTCCCTTTGAACTCCTCGTAGATTACGTCGTCCATGCGGCTTCCGGTGTCTATTAGGCAAGTGGCTATTATAGTTAGGCTCCCACCCTCTTGGATATTGCGGGCAGCGCCGAAGAAGCGTTTCGGTGGATAGAGGGCAGCGGGGTCAATACCGCCCGAAAGGGTCCTACCGCTCACGGGAACAAGCAGGTTGTAAGCCCTGGTCAAGCGAGTTATGCTATCCAGGAGGATTACCACGTCCTTCTTAAGCTCCACCAGCCTCTTGGCTCTTTCCAAAGCGAGTTCAGCCACTTTTGTGTGGTTTTCCACGGGGTCATCAAAAGTTGAGGAGACGATTTCCACCCTCGGGTCAACCGAACGTTCAAAGTCCGTCACCTCTTCTGGCCGTTCTCCTACCAGGACAACCATTAAGTGGATGTCATCGTAGTTAGTGGTGATGGCATTGGCTATGTGCTTTAGGACTGTAGTCTTTCCGGCCTTAGGGGGGGAGACGATTAAGCCGCGCTGTCCTCGTCCGATAGGGGCTACTAAATCCAATAGCCTTGTGGTCAATATATCGGGCTTGGTTTCCAAGCGAATCTGTTTGTTGGGGAAGATTGGGGTAAGCTCGTCAAAGTGGGGGCGGGTTTTGGCCAGCTCGGCATCCATACCGTTTACCGCTTCCACCTTGATTATGCTGAAGTACCTTTCGGTTTCCTTAGGTGGGCGGACGTGGCCGATCACGAAGTCTCCGGGTCTCAGGGCGAATCGCTTTATTTGGGAGGATGAGATATAGATGTCTTCAGGGCCTGGGAGGAGGTGGTCGGAGCGGAGGAAGCCGTGGCCTTCGGGCATTATATCAAGAATGCCGCCGCCGAAGATATAGCCTTGTCTTTCGGCGCTGGCCTTTAAGATGCGCAGGATGAGCTCGTTCTTTTTAAGTCGGCTGTAGCCTATTACCCCCAGGCTCTTAGCTATATCCTGGAGTTCAGACAAAGTTTTACTTTCCAGTTCAGCTACAGAGAAATCTGGGGGGAGCAATTCTACCTGTTGTTCAAACTCCAACACTTTTCCACCTCTCCGCAAAATATTTTTAGAAAGAGGCTACTTTGCAAAGGGGGCATCATTTATTTCCTGGGGCTTTAAAAATTTTTCTCATAGAGCGGGCGACGGGATTCGAACCCGCGACCTTCTCCTTGGGAGGGAGACGTGCTACCTCTGCACCACGCCCGCTTGTATAGCCCTCGGTCGGACTCGAACCGACAACCCGGCGCTTACAAGGCGCCTGCGCTACCGATTGCGCCACGAGGGCGAGTTTAGCCGCCCATCGGACTCGAACCGATAACCTGGCGCTTACGAGGCGCCCGCTCTACCGGTTGAGCTAGGGCGGCTCGCTAATGGAGCCGAGGGGAGTCGAACCCCTGACCTCGTCAATGCCATTGACGCGCTCTCCCAGCTGAGCTACGGCCCCATTCCTTACCAGGTGGCCAGCGGGTCTCGAACCCGCAACCCTCGGAGCCACAGTCCGATGCTCTACCGATTGAGCTATGGCCACCGTTGGCATGGGGCAGGGTGGATTCGAACCACCGACCTCTCCCTTATCAGGGGAGTGCTCTGGCCACCTGAGCTACTGCCCCTTTCTGTTATAATGTTAACACAAAACCTTTGAACCGTCAAGTGCGGGGAATCCCTTTGCCCTAAACCCAAGATTATAATACCACAAAGCCGCTTCCCTGTCAAGCTCAAGCCCATTATCGGTGGCGGGTCCCAGAATTGTAGGCCCCTTTTCCAAAGTTCCGTGAGGAAAATCCACCAGTCCCCTTGCCAATGGGTAGAGCCCTCACGGCAGTCCAGCTTAATCAAGGTCGGCGTAGGCTGACCTTTAGACAAACATAAAAGGTAAGGGCAAATCCCTCATGCCTCTTGCCAAGGAGCTGTGTCCCTGAAGCCCCATTTGTTTGCCAGGCTAAAAGGCTCGTTATATAATCTTGGCAGTTTGCCGGATGTGATTGTTTTCGGGATTGGAGGTTTTCTGTGGCTGGAATTGTCCCGAAGGAATTCTTCGTTAAGGTGAAAGAAAAGGGGCTTACAGCAATCCTCGCGGCCTTTGTTTTACTCGCCTTCTTGTATGCCTGGATTAACCCTATCCTGGAATCTCCCGATGCCATTTGGCATTTTGAGTACATTCTCTACCTGGCTCAAGGGAAAGGCTTCCCTCGCTATACCGGCACATCGCTCCCGATGCTCCAAGAAGCAAGCCAACCCCCTTTGTATTACCTGCTGGCTGCTCCCCTTGTTTCCCTAATAAACGTTGAAGATAAGCCGAGGGTGATGGAACCAAACCCTCATGCGGCCATAGGCTTACCCCTTTACCCTTACGGCAATAAGAACATGCTTGCCCATTGTCCTGGCGAAAGGTTCGCCTTCTCCGGAACGGTTCTGGCGGTGCGGTTTGCTACAATCGTTTCAATCTTGCTCGGAGCTATAACGGTCTACTTCTCTTACCAGGCAGCTTGTGTGCTCTTTGGCAGGAAAAGCCCTTTGGCTCTTTTGAGTGCAGCCATTGTGGCTTTCAATCCCCAGTTCATTTTCTTGAGTGCTTCCATCAATAACGATAATTTGGTTACGGCTCTGGCTGCTATAATCTTTTACTTTGCGCTTGCTTTCCTCCGTAGAGCCCCTTCCACCAGAAGGCTTATCCTCGTAGGGGTCCTCGTTGGCCTTGTAGCTATCACCAAACTCAATGGCCTTGTGGTGGCATTGCCTCTGTTCTTGAGCCTGGTTATAGTTGCTTTGAGAAACCGCCGTTTCAGCGATTTCATTCGCTGGGTTTTAATCCTAAGCTTGGCTGCTTCCCTTACCGGAGGGTGGTGGTATGTCCGGAATTTCTTCCTCTACAGTGACCCTACTGGGCTAAAGGTTATGTTCGCCGAATTCCATCCCAGGGAACATCCGCCAAGTTGGCAGGAAACCCTCTACCTTTTTGAAGGGGTCCGGAAATCCTTCTGGGCTGTATTCGGTTGGTTCAATGTTGCAGTGCACTCTTGGATTTATTCGGTTCTGGATTGGTGGATGGCCATCGGCCTGGCAGGGTTTGGCCTTTTCCTCGTTACTGCCGTTTGGGGTAAAGAAAGGGAGAAGTTTTTACCTTGGCTTTTAACTCTTCTGTGGGCTTTTACTTCGCTTTTTGCTCTTTGGCTGTGGACCCAGAAAAGCTATCCCCAAGGGCGGATGCTCTTTCCAGCCTTGGCAGCTTTTTCGGTTATCTGGGTAAAGGGGTGGACAACGCTCTTGCCTGGGCGGCTGGGGAAATGGTTCATCTTTTTCTCGGCTTTAGCTTTAGAGGCTTTGGCTTTATACAGCCCTTTGGGCTATATCTGGCCAGCTTACGCCCCTCCTCCTTTGATAGAGGAATCGCAAATACCGGCGAGCTTGAGCAGGCTTAACTGGACTTACGCCGATTCCATAAAGCTTCTTGGGGTTGAAATATGGCCCCAATCGGTCAAGCCTGGCCAGGCCCTGAATGTAAGGGCTTGCTGGCAGGTTTTAAGGTCCCCGGATAAAAATTACAGCCTCTTTGTCCACATATGGGGACGTGGGGGAGTGATTCCAGGAGGCAAGACCCTGGCCCAGGTGGATACTTTCCCCGGCCTTGGGAGCTTGCCGTTCCGCTGCATTCCTCCGGGCAAAGTCCTGTGCGAGGTCTACCCCTTGCGCATTCCTCCGGATGCTGAAGCCCCGGCCAAGCTCACCGTTGAGATGGGGGTTTACGATTTCTATGAGCCAGGGCGTCCAGGCCTAAAGGCGATGGATGAAGATGGCCGCTACATACCCTTGGGAATAGTGGGCTACGCAGCCTTAGAGCCTTTTGAGTGGCCATCCCTTCCGCCGGAAGCTGTGCCTCTCAATTATCGGTTTTCGGATGGGATAAAGCTTGTTGGTTTCTCCTTGGAAGGAGACGTGCTTAAGCTTTACTGGCTTGCTGAAAGGAGGCCTACCCGCGATTACACCGTTTTTGTCCACCTTGTGAACGAAAAGGGGGAATGGGTTGCAGGGTTTGATGGAATGCCTATGGGAGGAGACTTCCCAACTTCTCTCTGGCCCCAAGGCGCACTGGTTCAGGATGTAAGGAAGTTAACGCTGGATGGTTTACCCCCAGGAGAATACACTGTGAAAGTAGGCCTCTACTTTTTGGAGACTATGGAGCGCCTCGCCGTTGAAGGCCCTGATGGCCCAGTACCTGAATGGGCTATAACTCTGGGGCGAATCCGCTTACCTTAAGTTGAGCCTTTAGTCTTCCCTGTAAATCCTAACCCTGCGGTATGGTTCTTTGCCCACGCTGTAGGAAGATAGGTTAAATTGAGCTGCCAGAAGGTGTTGCTGGCGGCGGATGGGAGCACTTTGAGGGCTCAATTCCACCATCGGGACCCCGCTAAGCACTTTTTTTATTGCTTCCTCTGCCTCCCTTATGGCTGCGGCGAGGGGATCGGCACCGCTTTGCCCAAGCTCAAATATATCGGCCAGGCATTCCTCTATCTGGGCTACGGTGTTGGAGCGCAGGACATAGACCGGAATGCCCCTCCTTTCCGCCTCCACTATGGGTTGGAGGCGTTTCCGGTAGAAGCTCTTGAGGGTAAGGAACACATCGCTCTGGTTTAAGTCTTTCACGACTATAAAGGGGACTTGGAGCTTGCGGGCCGCTTGCCTGACCTTATTTTCCCCTAAGCCGTAGAGGTAACCCTTTATGGCCGCCTTTTCCCCGTGCTGAGGAGGCCGCGGTAGAAAGGGCGCTCTCTCCAGGGAAGGTGGTGGGAAAGTGGCTTTCTCCCGGAAAACTCGGCCATCTTCTGTCCGGTAGCGGATTTCAGCCGGTATCGGATTGCCTCTTAGGATAGCATCCACCGCTGCGGCTACATCGTGATGGATGGCTAAGCGGTTCCAATCCTTTATCTCAATCACGACGTCAAACGTAGGTGGAGCTCTACGCTCCAATACAGTTTTCTGGGTGCCTCGCCTCTTGGCCTCTTCATCGGAAAGGGTTACGCTTTCAATTCCTCCGACAAGGTCAGCTAAGGTAGGGTTCATCATCAGGTTATCCAAGGTTTCGCCGTGGGCGGTGGCTATAAGCTGGACGCCTCTTTCGGCTATGGTTCGGGCGGCCTGGGCTTCCAGCTCCCTGCCGATTTCGTCTATGATTATGACTTCGGGCATGTGGTTTTCCACAGCTTCAATCATCACTTCGTGCTGGAGGGCAGGGGTTGGGACCTGCATTCGCCTGGCCCTACCGATAGCGGGGTGAGGTATGTCTCCATCGCCACCGATTTCGTTGGAAGTGTCCACGATTACCACCCTCTTCTTTTCGGCTAAGATTCGGGCCACTTCCCGAAGCATGGTGGTTTTACCTACTCCTGGCCTTCCCAGGAGCAGTATGCTCTTACCAGATTCTACGATGTCCCTTATGATGTCAACTGTGCCGTAAACGGCCCTCCCAACTCGGCAAGTAAGCCCGACAATTCGGCCTTTTCGGTTCCTTATGGCCGAAATTCGGTGCAGGGTCCGCTCTATGCCGGCCCTGTTATCCTCGCCGAACTCGCTTATCCTTGCTACTACGTAATCAATGTCTTCCTGGGTCACCTCTTTTTCGCTTAGGATGACTTCGCCTTTGACAAAGCGTGCCTCCGGAGGCCTCCCCAAGTCCATCACTACCTCCAGAAGCTCACTTCCGCGGTTTATGTGCCTAAGGGCTTCCTCAATGTGAGGAGGGAGGACCGCTAACAGGGCGTCCAGGTCGTCCCTTATTTCAATTGGCCTTACTTTGAGTTCAGTGATTTCCTCAGCGTGCTCCATCATCTTTCACTACCACCTCCTTAAGAAATTGCAGGGATTTGCTTTAAGATTACTTTTTCCATGGCCAGGATGTTCCTGACCATGATGGAAAGGCTTTTCTGAGGGGGGAAGCCCCATTCCTCAAGGCCTTTGGCTAATGTTCCCTCATAGCTTCTCACCCTAAAGGCGAAGGGTGGGGGGAAATTGGCCTTGGCCCAGGCCAAAGCCATCCCCACGATTCTGGCGCTTTGAGTCTCGTGGCCTGGTGGGAGTAGGAGCCTCATCCAGCTACTTCCTCCTTCCTTCCAGGCACTTAAGAAAGCCATTTGGGTTCCCCCCTCTTTTAGCACCAGCTCTTTCTGTTCAACTGTGAGCATGTGCGGAAGGCCGAGCTTTTTAGTGCCAAGGCCGCCTTCTATCTGCCGGACCGGGGTCGGGGTTATGTTTTGATAGGCTTTAGCTTGGGCCAAGCGGTCCCCTGGGCTTAGAGGTTGCCAATTGCCCGGTTCCGGAAGGCCTTCGGGCAAATAGTCTATCAGGTAAAGGAATTCACGGGCATAGACGGAAAAGCCTATCTGGCGGAAGAAGCCGTCCTCCCCTTCGGGAACGTCAACGAAGAGCTTTTTAACCCCGAAGGTTCCAAGGCGCCAGCAAACATAATTCAGTAGCGGTTCCCCAACGGGGGCGTAGCACGGTGCCGGAGCAAGGTATATTACTTCAACTCCTTCCCGCCCGTAGCTTTTGCGAGTCTGCACGAAGCCTTTCTCTTCCCCCAAGTGCACGTAGGTGGCGAGATTTTCTTCAGCTAAGGGGAAGAAAATGAGGGATAAGAAGGCCCGTTGCCAAACTCCGGAATCGTCCGGAACTAAACCGAATCCCTTCCCTTTCCCCTTAAGGCTTCTAAGTAACCATAAATCCGATGGAGAGTTTAATGGCCTTATCACCGAGTTCTACGCACTACCTCCAGGAAATATCGGTGGAAACGGGTGTCGTTTGTAAGCTCGGGGTGGAAAGCAGTGGCCAACATATTGCCCTGTTGTGCTGCTACTATTGTTCCGTCATCCAGCGTGGCCAAGATTTCAACCCCAGGCCCTACTGAGCTTATCACAGGGGCTCGGATGAAGATTGCGTGGAATGGCTTTCCTTTTTCTCGGCGTGTGCTTACGGCATCCAGGGCTGGGATTTTAAGGTCTACTTCAAAGGAGTCCTTCTGTCGGCCAAAGGCGTTCCGCAGTACGGTTATATCCATGACCCCCAGGATGGGCTGGTCCATCCCCACATCTTTAGCCATGAGTATCATTCCGGCACAAGTGCCCCACATTGCCTTGCCTTGGAGTGCCCATTCGCGCAAGGGTTCCAAAAGTCCATACCTTTCGCCGATACGCCCTATGGATGTGCTTTCCCCACCTGGGATTATTATCCCGTCAAGTCCGTCAAGGTGGTGGGGGAGGCGAACTTCCACCGTTTCCACCCCGAGAGATTGGAGCATTTCAATGTGCTCACGGAAAGCCCCTTGCAGGGCGAGAACTCCTATCTTGAACTTATAGCTTCTGCGAGGCATCTTACCACCCCCGTTGGGCCATCCTCTGTTCGGCCGGGATAGCACTTATGATGATTCCGGGCATGGGTTCGCCTAAGTTCCGGGAAATCCGAGCCAGGATATCAGGGTCGTTATAGTGGGTTACAGCTTCTACAATGGCCCTTGCCCTCTTGGGCGGGTTTTCGGACTTAAATATTCCGCTCCCTACGAATACGCCATCGGCTCCAAGCTGCATCATAAGGGCAGCATCGGCTGGGGTAGCGATGCCGCCGGCAGCAAAGTTAACCACTGGGAGTCTCCCCAAGCGTGCTACTTCTTTCACTAACTCATAAGGTGCTCCCATCTGCTTAGCTGCTGCCATCAGTTCCTCTTCCGGCATGTTCTGGAGGCGGCGGATTTCATCCCAAACTGCTCGCATGTGGCGGACTGCTTCTACTACGTTTCCGGTCCCGGCTTCCCCTTTCGTCCGAATCATAGCTGCGCCCTCGGCTATGCGGCGCAGGGCTTCTCCGAGGTTGCGGCAGCCGCAGACGAAGGGGACTTTGAATTTGCGCTTGTCTATGTGATGTTCTTCATCGGCCGGGGTGAGGACTTCGCTTTCGTCTATGAAATCAACCCCCAGTGCTTCCAGGATTTGGGCTTCTACGAAGTGGCCAATTCTGCACTTGGCCATTACGGGTATAGTTACAGCGTCCATTATTTTGAGGATGTGCTCGGGGTCGGCCATACGTGCAACCCCGCCTTGAGCTCGTATATCGGCGGGGACTCTTTCCAAGGCCATTACGGCGCAAGCGCCTGCGTCCTCAGCAATTTTTGCTTGTTCTGGGGTGACCACGTCCATTATCACCCCGCCTTTGAGCATTTGAGCAAGGCCTCTCTTAAGGGTATCAGTTCCGGTAACCTTTTCCATAGGTTATACCTCCCGCTTAATTGGGCTAAGCTTCCGGCTGGAGAAGCTTTTCCATTTGATATTATACAACCACATCTTGCTTTGTCAACCATGAGCCGCGTTGTGGATGTGTAAATTTTGCCCGTTTTCCTTGGCTTGGGGTTTGCTGGCGTTTTGGGAGCCCATTTGCAGCGAATTGGCAAAGGTAGGCCGCTCGCCCCCTGCCAAGGGGGCTTTGCCCCCATGGACCCCCCTTTGCCCGCCCTCGTGGGCTGGGGGTTTGCCGGCGTTTTGGGTCCCACTCGTGGCGAGGTTGCTAATGTGGGCAACTCGCCCCCTTTTGAGGTTTTTGGGGGCACATCCCCCGAACCCCCTGGGAGGGGGCTGCGCCCCCTCCACCCCCGCTTTAATCAAGGTCGGCGAAGGCCGACCTTTTTCAAAGAGGCTGACTTCAGTCGGCGTGAAAGTGGGGGGACACCCCCACAACCCCCGCCATGGGGCTACGCCCCCCTGGCCCCCCGTTTTGCCCACCCCCGTAGGCTGGGGGTTAGCCGGCGTTTTGGGTCCCCCTCGTGGCGGGGTTGCTAATGTGGGCAACTCGCCCCCTTTTGAGGTTTTTGGGGGCACATCCCCCAGATCCCCTGCCAGGGGGCTTCGCCCACCTGGCTCCCCGTTTTGCCCACCCCCGTAGGCTGGGGGTTTGCCGGCGTTTTGGGTCCCACTCGTGGCGAGGTTGCTAATGTGGGCAACTCGCCCCCTTTTGAGGTTTTTGGGGGCACATCCCCCAAACCCCCTGCCATGGGGGCTTCGCCCCCCTGGGCCCCCCCTTGCCCACCCCCGTAGGCTGAGGGTTTGCCAGCGTCTTGGGTCCCACTCGCGGCGGGGTTGCTAATGTGGGCAACTCGTTCCCTCTTTTGAGTTTGTGGGGGGCACCCCCACAGCCCCCGCCAGGGGGCTACGCCCCCCTGGACCCCCCGTTTTCCCGCCCTCGTGGGCTGAGGGTTTGCCGGCGTTTTGGGTCCCACTCGTGGCGGGTTTGTTAATGTGGGCAACTCGCCCCCTTTTGAGGTTTTTGGGGGCACATCCCCCAGACCCCCTGCCATGGGGGCTTTGCCCCAATGGACCCCCCTTTGCCCGCCCTCGTGGGCTGGGGGTTTGCCGGCGTGTTGGGGTGTTAACCTCTCCCCCGGCCCCTCTCCGAGGCGGAGAGGGGAGAACCCGGCCAAATTTTCCCCCTTCCCTCTCAGGGAAGGGGGTCAGGGGGTTAGGTCAGAAGGGCACATCCCCCAAACCCCCTGCCAGGGGGCTTGCGCCCCCTGGACCCCCAGTTTGCCCACCCCCGTAGGCTAAGGGTTCGCCAGAGTTTTGGGTCCCACTCGTGGCGGGTTTGTTAATGTGGGCTGCTCGTCCCCTATTTTTAGCTTTTGGGGGCACATCCCCCAAGCCCCCTGGGAGGGGGCTGCGCCCCCTCCACCCCCGCTTTAATCAAGGTCGGCGAAGGCCGACCTTTTTCAAAGAGGCTGACTTCAGTCGGCGTGAACGGGGCACACCCCCCACAACCCCCGCCATGGGTGCTTCGCCCCCTGGACCCCCGCTGGAAAGCCCCGCCGGGCCAGGGGGTTAGGTCGGAAAGGTACACCCCCGACAACCCCCTGGACCCCCCGTTTGACAAGTTTGGCCTTTGCCATTATAATCATGCCCGCTGGAACGGCTTGACCTTCGGGGCAGGGTGAAATTCCCGACCGGCGGTAGGACACCTGGACCGGCTTGGCCCTGCCGGTCCGTTTAAAGGTGTCGAGCCCGCGAGCCCAGGAAAACCTCCTGGGTTGATCCGGTCCAACGGCCTTAAGGGCCGCTAAGCCGGAGCCGACGGTATAGTCCGGATGGGAGAAGGTCAGCCGGAGGGTCCTTGGCTTTTTATAGGGCTTTTGGACTCTCTTCTTGCCCCGAAGGTTTTGCCTTCGGGGCAATTTTATTTGGGAGGAAGACGTGAAAGGGATTGCTCGCTACTTGGCCGGGCTCTTATCAGTGGTGACAATCCTTGCTCTGTGGAAGGCAATTGCTTGCTTAGGCCAATACCCAAGTTTTATCCTCCCCCATCCGGAAGAAGTGGCCAGGCGCTTCTGGCTGGCCCTCGCCGATGGCACCTTGCTCTTCCACGCTAAGGTTACGCTCCTTGAGATAGGAGCAGGCTTAAGCTTGGGCCTTTTCTCAGCTTTCATCTTGGGTTACCTTTTGGCTAAAATCCCCTTCCTTGAGTTTTACCTTACCCCGCTCGTGGTGGTTTCCCAATCCATGCCCGTGGTAGCGCTCGCACCGCTTTTAGTAATCTGGTTCGGGTTCGGCTTGGCATCTAAGATAGCCGTGTGCGCACTAACGGTATTCTTCCCAGTGCTTGTTGGGACCATAGTAGGCATCCGAGCCGTGGAGCAAGAGTTTTACGATTTAATGCGCATCCTCAGGGCCAACCGATGGCAAGTTTTCTGGCTCCTTGAGCTTCCAGCCGCCCTGCCTATACTCATGGGTAGCGTCAAGGTTGGAGTCACTCTGTCCGTAATCGGAGCAGTCGTGGGAGAATTCATTGCCGCCGATAGGGGGCTTGGCTTTTTAGTGAACCTGGCCAGAGGTCTCTTTGATACGCCGCTCCTCTTCGTGGCGCTCTCTTCCTTGGCAGCTATAGCCATCACTTTATACCTGGGTGTGGCTTTGCTGGAAAAGAAACTTATGAGATGGAGGTAAACCATGAAGGGCAAACTGATCATTTTAGCCTTGTTGCTCGCAGCTCTTGCCAGTTGCAGTAAACCAACCCCCGCTCCTCAAAAGGTAACCATAGCCATGGGCTACATACCCAACGTCCAGTTCGCTCCTTTCTACGTGGCCATTGAAAAAGGTTATTTCCGAGAAGAAGGCATTGAGCCTGAGTTCAACTATGGCTGGGAAGTGGATTTGGTCAAGCTGGTGGGGACGGGGGAACTGAGCTTCGCTGTGGCCAGTGGGGAGCAAGTTCTCCTGGCCAGAGCTCAGGGCCTACCGGTAGTGTATGTGACCGGATGGTATCACCGCTTCCCGGTGGTTGTGGTCTCACTGGAGGAAAAAGGGGTAAAGAGCCTCCAGGAGCTCAAAGGTAAGAAAATTGGGATACCGGCCCTATTCGGAGCAAGCTACGTCGGGTGGCGGGCCCTCCTCAAGGCCGAAGGGCTTAAGGAAGAGGATTTTAACCTCCAAGAGATAGGCTATACCCAGGTGGAAAGCTTAACCCAAGGCCTTGTTGATGCCGCCATCTGCTACGCTATGAACGAGCCGGTCCGGCTCCGCCTGGCAGGGTACAAAGTAAACGTAATACCTGTGGCCGACCGGGTTAACCTTATCTCCAACGGGATAATTACCAATGAGAAGACCATAAAGGAAAACCCGGAGCTGGTGCGAGGGCTCGTCAGAGCTTTTTTGAAAGGCCTTCGCTATACTTTGGAAAATCCCGATGAAGCTTTTGAGATAAGCAAGAAATACGTTCCGGAGATGAAGGAAGAGCAGAAGGAGGTGCTCAAGGAGGCTATAAAGTTCTGGAGTGCGCCGCACCTTGGCCGAACGGAGAAAGCCGACTGGGAGGCTACACTGAATACCCTCCGAGAGATGGGCCTTGTGACCAAGGAAGTCAGTGTAGAAGAAGCCTTTACTAACAAGTTCGTCCCTTAGAAAGCCGTGGTAATTCTGGAAGCACGCAACGTCAGCATGGTTTATAACTCCTCGCGGGGCCCGGTTGAGGCTCTGCGGGATGTCTCCTTGGAGGTGAGGGAAGGGGAATTTGTATGCATTGTAGGGCCATCGGGGTGCGGGAAAACGACTTTACTGCGCATCCTGAGCGGCCTCCTTAGGCCTACGTCAGGCCTCGTCCTCTGGAAGGGCGAGCCTCTGCGGGAACCGAAACCGGAGATGGGCTTTGTCTTCCAGAAAGCCAACCTCATGCCCTGGCGCGACGCTTTGGGGAATGTCCTCCTCCCGCTGGAAGTGAGGGGAATCAACGGCTCAGAAGCCCTGGAAAAGGCCTTTTCCATCCTCAAATCCATGGGCCTTGAAGGCTTCCTCCACACTTACCCCAGGGAGCTTTCCGGGGGGATGGAGCAAAAAGTAGCTTTGGCCAGGGCCCTGGTTTACGACCCCGATATCCTCTTCCTGGATGAGCCTTTCAGCTCCTTGGATGCCCTAACCAGGGAAAGGCTGAACGTAGAACTTGCCGGCCTCTGGCGAAACCGCTGCAAGACCGTGGTAATGGTCACGCACAACCTTCAGGAGGCCATTTTCTTGGCCGATAGGGTTATGGTTATGAGCCCGCGCCCAGGCACTCTGAAGGCTCAGTTCATTATCCCCTTCCCTCACCCCAGAGACTTTTCCCTAACTTTTGCCCCTGAGTTTGCCGCCCTGGCCCGCGCCGTAAGGGAAGCGATAGAGTATTAACGCTATGAGGCCCGTGAGTATAGTCAAGGCCCCGCTAATAACCAGCCACCATTTGGTGGCGTCTACCCAGAAAGGCAAGGGATAGAGCTGAATTAAGGAATCAGTGTAGGGGAAGAGCCAGCTGTCTCCTTCAAAGAAGAGCCGGTGGAAGAGGGTGAAGAAGAAGTCAAAGTTTACCAAGGCCGTAACCCCTATCGCTAAGCCTAAAGCTACAAGCATTGCCGCCCCGCCTGCAAGGCCAAGGGAAAGCTCTCGCCTCCACCCTTTGAGCAGGAAAATGACAGTTAAGGAAAGGGCAAGAAGCAAGGAAAACCTCAGGACGAACAAAGCCCCGGTAGCCACTCTTTTGACATCGGCCATGTGGGCGAGTTCACGCTCGTTGTAGATTGGGCCATTTTCATCGGCCAGGGCTTTGAGGTATTCCAGGCTTTCGTTGGCGTTGAGGTAGCGCAAAGTGGCGATGGAGAAGTGTTCCCTTTCTTCGGGGGTGAAGCGAGAAGAAGGGGGGAAATGCGGGCGGGAGTACTCCAGGCGAATGAATTCAGGGCGGGCCAGGAACGGATAAGGGGTTAAAAGGAGGAGGAAAAATGTGCTTATAGCCAGAAGCACGGCGAGAAATGCCCGCATCCTTTCACCCCCGCAATGTGGCCCCAAGCTTCCTCTCCAGCTCCCTTATGACCCTTTCCCTTAACTTCGTCACTTCTTTGTCGGTGAGAGTGCGGTCATCGGCTTGGAAGGTGAGAGAGTAAGCGAGGCTCTTCTTCCCCGGCGGGACTGGCTTCCCACGGTATAGGTCAAAGAGGACAGCGCTGCGGATGAAGGGTTTACCGGCTTCCATTATCACCTTGCGCACTTCCTCGGCCGGAATCTCCTCGTCCACCACTACGGCTATGTCTTGGACCACAGCAGGGTAGCGGGACACGGGTTTGAATTCGCGCCGGGAGGAAGCGTGAGAAGCGAGGGCCTCAAAGTTGAATTCGGCCATGAAGACCTCTTCCTCCACCTCAAAGGCTTCGGCTATATCAGGGTTGAGCTTGCCCAAGATTCCGATGGTATCCTCGCCTACTTTGAGCCAAGCCGTTTGGCCTGGGAAGAAAGTGCGTTCATCGGCTGGGATGAACTGATAGTTTGATATGCCCATCCTTTCCACCAGTTCCTCAACCACTCCTTTGAGGTCAAAGAAATCCAGCCTTCTGCTGCTTCCGAACCAGCTCAGCTCTTCGGCTTCCCCGGCCATGGCTATGGCTAAAGTCATTCTCTCCTGGGGGAGGTCATTTTCCCGAGGGAGATAGACTCGGGCCAGCTCAAAGATTTTAACACCGTCCTGGAAGCGCAAATTGTAAGCGAGGGTGCGAAGGAGGCTTGGTAGAAGGGTCGGCCGGAGGAAAACGTGTTCGGGAGTCATTGGGTTGGCGACGGAGAGGAGAGGCAGGGGGTAGGAAAGGCCGAATTGGTCCAGGAGTTCTTGGCTTATCAGGGCATAGGTCTTGACTTCGTAGAGGCCACAGGCTACAAGCACATCCTTGGCCGCTTCTTCCCACTTGAGGAGCTCGGGGAAAATCTGTGGGGAAGAGGGGGCCGGAATCATCTCCGTTGGGATTAGGTCGTAGCCTGCTATCCTGGCCACTTCTTCCACCAAGTCTGCCGGCTCTGTAACATCGCCTCGGTGAGTAGGCACGGTCACGGTGTAGGTCTGTGGCTCTTCCTCCTTGAGTTCAAAGCCCAGCTTGCCGAGGATGGAGGAAATTTGTTCTTTGGGGTAGCTTATCCCGATGAACCTTTCCAATTCGCTGAGGTGGAAGGTTATGGTGCGGCGAGGGGGCAGCGGTGTGTGGACTTCCACCAAGCCTTTTGCGATGGTCCCGCCGGCCCATTCCTTTATGAGCTGTGCAGTTCGCTTCCCCCCTTCGGGTGGGAGGTATGGGTCAAGGCCTTTCTCAAAGCGGAGGGAAGCTTCTGTCCTCAGGCCCAATAGCCGCGATGTTCTCCTTATGCTCACTCGGTTGAAGTTGGCCGATTCTATGAGTACGTTCTTGGTCTTGTCGGTTACTTCGCTCTCCATCCCGCCCATCACTCCGGCGATAGCCACAGGCCCTTCGGCATCGGCGATGAGGAGGGTATCGGGGAGGAGGCTGCGTGTGATGCCGTCCAAGGTTGTGAAAGTCCGGTCCTCTCGGGCCCTTCGGACGATTATCTTCCGGCCGCGGATTTTGTCGTAATCAAAGGCGTGGATTGGCTGGCCCAGCTCCAGCATAACGTAGTTTGTGGCGTCCACAACGTTATTTATCGGCCTCATGCCGGCGGCCCTGAGGCGCCTCTGGACGAGGTAAGGCGATGGCTTTATTTCAACCCCAAGCACTACTGCTGCCGTATAGCGGGAACAGAGGTCGGGGTCGGCAATTTCAACCTCCACAAGCTCTTTGGCTTCTGGTCCTTCTTCCGGGTAGTCAATGATTGGGGGATGGAATTCGGCATCGGTAAGGGCAGCTACTTCTCGGGCAATCCCCAAGATTGATAGGCAATCCGGCCGATTGGTGGGAACTTCTATGTCCAGGATGATATCGCCCAAGTAATCGGCCAACGGCATCCCTACGGGAGCATCATCGGGTAGGATTATGACCGTTTCGTGTTCATCGGATAAGTCCAATTCCTTTTCGGAGCAGACCATCCCGGGGGAAAGCACTCCTCTTATCTTGGTCGGCTTAAGGGTAAAGTAAGTTTTCTGGGGAGCGTAGGGGTCCACAAGGCGGGCTCCAGCGAGGGCCAAGGCGACTTTCTGCCCACTTTGGCCCACTTTTATGTTTGGGGCTCCCGTGACCACCTCTACAGGCTCGCTGGCTCCGTAATCCACAACAGCGATTGTGAGGCGGTCGGCATTGGGGTGAGGTTTTACCTCTACTATTTGGCCAACGAAGACTTTATCCCGGTCCCAAAGCTCGCCCACTCGGTGGATTTCGGCCACTTCAAAGCCGGCCATGGTTAACTTATAGGCGAGCTGTTCTGGAGGAAGCTTTATTTCCACGTAATCTTTCAGCCAGCTCAAAGGCACTTTCATTGTTCCCCTCCTTTAAGCTCGGAATTGTTTCAGGAACCGCAAGTCATTGGCGTAGAAATAGCGGATGTCATCAATCTTATGCTTTAGCATAGCAATCCTTTCCACCCCCATGCCGAAAGCGAAGCCGGTATAGATGTTGGGGTCAATTCCCACATTGCGCAGGACTTGGGGGTGGACCATTCCGGCTCCCAGGATTTCCAGCCAGCCGGTGAACTTGCACACTCGGCAGCCTTTTCCTCCGCAGACGATGCAATCCATGGCCATATCGGCCCCTGGTTCTACGAAGGGGAAGTAATCGCAGCGGAACCGCACTTTCCTCTCCTTTCCGAACATTTCCCGGACGAATGTGGTGAGGACGCCTTTGAGGTGGGCCATGGTTATGCCTTTATCTACGGCCAAGCCTTCTACCTGGTAGAACATCCACTCGTGGCTGGCATCGGTGGCCTCGTGGCGGTAGCATCTTCCTGGGACCACAACCCTTATCGGTGGTTTTGTGAGTTCCATGACCCTTATCTGGTCTGGGGAAGTATGGGTTCGGAGGAGCATATTTCCGTCCTTACCGTAAGGTGGGGCTATGTAGAGGGTATCCCACATATCCCTGGCCGGGTGTTCGGGCGGGATGTTAAGGAGGCCGAAGTTATACTCATCCCATTCCACTTCTGGCCCTTCATAGACTCCGAAGCCCATGCGGGAGAAGATTTCAATGATTTCCCTCAAGGTTTGGGTTACGGGGTGGAGGGCACCGATTTGAGGCCTCCTTCCGGGGAGAGTTACGTCAATGGCTTGAGCTTTGGCGGCCTGGAGGCGTTCGGCCTCTTTGATGGCTGAAGCTTTCTCTTCGTAGAGTTGGGTAAGTTCGTCCCGCAGGAGGTTAGCTGCTTCTCCTGCTTTGGGCCTTTCCTCTGGTGGGAGGCTTCCTATTTGGCGTAGGAGCTGAGTTACCAGGCCTTTCTTGCCCAGATAGGTCCTCTTCCATTCCTCAAGGGAGTTAGAGTCGGCTAAAGCTTTCAGCTCTTGGATGGCTTTTTCCCGCAGGCTTTTAATCTTTTCCAGCATTTTTACCCTCCTGGCTGAGGTATAAAGAAAAGGCTGCCTCCAGGGACGAAGAGGCAGCCTTTCCTCTCCGCGGTACCACCCTGTTTGGCTGGCTTGAGCCAGCCCTCTCCTTAGGGTTGCCCCTTTAACGGAGGGCTTGCGGGGCAGACTACTTAAGGTTATCCTTGTTCGCCTGCCCGGCTCGGGAGCGAACTTCAGCAGGCTTCACCTGTGGGGAAGTTCCAGCCACGCCTCCCCTTCTCTGTCAGGCTCCCCCTGCCTACTCCTCTCCGTCATCGCCTTTGGGTTTTGAAAAATTATAGCGCAAAAATTCCCTTCGTCAAATGTTTGAAAGGAAAGGCTCTGCTGCCAGTTCGGCAATGGTTATTCTCTCCAGCTCTTTGAGGAGCAGGCTTTGTAGATGGCACCAATGCCCTCGGACCGGGCACGTATCGCCGAAGGGGCAGCTGGCAGGGTCTTCTACGCACTTTGATATGACAAATATTGGTTCAAAGTGGAGGACAACGTCTTTGAGGGAAATTTCCGTAGCCGGGCGCCCAAGGCTTATCCCGCCACTTCGCCCCTGTAAGGCTTTGATGAACCCGCCACGGGCCAGCTTAGCCACTACCCTTGCCGCATATTGCTTGGGAATTTGCATCTCTTTCTGCAATTCCCTTGTAGTCACTACCGCTTCCGGCCCCTTCCTCGCCAAAGCTAAGAGCAAGCGGATGGCATAATCGGTCTCTCGGCGAATGCGCACCATCTTGAAAACCCCTTTTTGCTTAATTATACATCAGAGGGCACCCAAAGCAAGCCCGGCCCTCGGCTTAAAATTTTAAGGCCTTATCAACACTACTGAAATCGGCTCTTGACTAAGTTTAGGAGGTTTGGTATAATTCCCCAAAAAACTAAGCCGAGGAGGTGGGTTATGGAGAGGATAGTAGGAACATGCCCAGCTTGCGGAGCACAGATGGCCGTAAAAAGGCTCCAGTGCCCGGAGTGCGGGACCTCTATTGAGGGCAACTTTGATTTGGGGAGGCTCTACCGCCTTACCCCAGAGCAGATGCAGTTTATAGAGCTTTTCCTCCAGTGCGAGGGTAAGCTAAACAAGGTCCAGAAAATCTTGAACGTCTCTTACCCCACGGCAAAAGCTCGCCTCTTGGATGCCTTAAGGGCAATGGGTTATGAGGTGAAGAAGGAGCCGGCTGTGCTCCGCAGGAGGAGGAAGGCCGCTCCTACTCCCTAAGGACGGAGGGGAATTTGGGGTTCATAAGGATGATGAACCCCAAAAAGGACCTGGAAGGGCTCGCTGACCTTTTAGAGGAAGCCTTCGGGTCCGATTTGAGCCAGGAAGGCCGAGAACTAATCCGGGACCTCCGGCTCCTGGGGAAAATGGGACCGCTGAGCAGTTTGCTCTTCGCCCTGGATTCGGCCCTTAGGGGAGAATTCAAGGGCTTCGTCTGGGATGAAGGGGGGAAGGTGGCGGGGAACGTTTCGGTTAGCCAAGCGGGTTGGGACCGCTGGCACATAAGCAATGTGGCTGTGGCTTCGGCCTACCGCTCCCGAGGGATAGCCCGCCGCCTGATGCAGGCTGCCCTAACTTACATATGGGAACAGGGCGGGCGGTGGGTAACTCTACAGGTGAGGGAGGATAACCCAGTGGCCGTATCCCTCTACAGAAGCTTGGGGTTTGAGGAGCTGGGGAAAGTAGTGGAGATGGAATTGGAAGCCCCAGCCAAGCCCCTTCCCCCCGGTAACCAGGCGATAGAGTTTGATTTGTCCCGCTGGATGGATGAGTATGAATTGGCCACGGAGTCAATCCCTTCAGGCCTTCTGTGGCTGGAAAGACCAAGCCCCGAAGGCTTCCGCCCCCTATCCTTCAACCCCTTTCTGAACCGCTTGGCCTATCTGGCCCAGGGATATGACCTACACCATGTCATGGTCCTCAAGGGGGAGGAAATGGTGGCAACTGCGGCCTTGTGGAAGAGCCTTTGGGGCAAAAGGCACAAACTCCAATTCCTAATCCACCCAGAAGTTCGCGGGGAAGTTGAAGAGGCTTTGGCCAGAAGCATCCTCAAGCCATTGGCCAAACCTTTCCGAGGGGTAGCCTATACTAAAATCCCCGCTGAATACGAGGAGCTGGCCCGGATTCTGGAAAAGGCAGGTTTCAAAACGGCGCGGGTGTTAATCCAAATGCGGCTGGATTTGGAAAGCGCCGATAAGGAGGTGCTGTCCTATGGAAGAGGCGAAGATGAAGATTTTGAAGATGCTTGAGGAGGGGAAGATAACGGCCGAGGAGGCAATAAGGCTGCTGGAAGCTCTGGAAGGACCACGCCGCTGGGAACCACCTTCCGGCCAATGGTTCCGGGTGACGGTCACAGACCTGCGCACGGGGAAGCAAAAAGTTAACATAACTTTACCATTGGGCCTCGTGAACTTCAGCTTCAGCATTGGCTCCAGGTTTTTCCCACGCTGGGAAGAAATTTGGGAGAAGGTAAAAATAGGAGCGCGGGGCAAGATTGTGGATTTGGAGGATGAAGAGGAAGGGGAGAAGGTGGAAATCTACATTGAGTGAGGTGGAAAATGCGCCGTTTCCTCATAAGGTGGTTCATAAACACTGTCGCCATTTGGGCTGCAGTGCAGCTTGTCCCCGGAATTGAGTTCCGCGGGAACTGGCAGGGTTTGGCTATCCTGGCCCTAATTTTCGGCGTAATTAACGCCCTGATTGGCCCTATCCTCAGGTTCTTGACCTGCCCGCTCGTAATCCTCACTCTGGGCCTCTTCACCTTGGTGATAAACGCCATCCTGCTGGCCCTCACTTCTTGGGTGGGGCAAATGCTTGGCTTCCCCTTTTACATACGCGACCCCCTGTCAGCTCTCTGGGGGGCGATTGTGATAAGCGTGGTGAGCATAATTTTGAGCCTTCTTCTACGGGAAGAGAGATGAAGCTTGAGGCTTTGCTGGAGGAAATCCGGGAAGCCGGCTTATTCCTCCAAGCCTTTGGCTCGGCTGAAGCCGAAATTTCGGGGGTTGTCCACGATTCCCGGATGGTTAAAGGCGGGGAAGTCTTCGTGGCGATACCCGGCCTCAGCTACGATGGCCACCAGTTCATCCCTCAAGCCGTGGAAAGAGGAGCTGCCGCCGTAGTAGGCGAGAAAGTTATCCCCGACCTCCCTGTCCCTTACGTTCAGGTCAGAGATTCCCGCCACGCCTTAGCCATACTCTCGGCGGCTTTCTATGGCCACCCAGGCCGCAAGCTCCGGGTAATCGGGGTGACCGGGACCGATGGCAAGACTACCACGGTCAACTTAATCCACTCCATCTTAGAGGCAGCCGGCTACAAGGCCGGGATGATAAGCACGGTGAATGCCCGCATAGGCGATAGGGTTTACGATACCGGCCTCCACACCACAACCCCTGAAGCTCCCGATGTCCAATTCTACCTGGCCGAGATGGTTAAAGCCGGAGCTCAGTACGCCGTCTTAGAAGCCACCTCCCACGGCCTCCACCAGCATCGGGTCACAGGCTGCGAGTTTGACGTGGCTGTGGTCACCAACATCACGCACGAGCACCTTGATTACCATCAGACTTACGAAGCCTATCGGGAATCCAAAGCCATCCTTTTCCGCAGCCTCTCAACCTCTTTCCGAAAGCCAGGGGTCCCCAAAGTGGCGGTGATAAACGCCGACGATTCTTCCGCCCCTTACTTGCTTTCCATCCCCGCTGATGTTTACATAACCTATGGTCTCGGTCCTCAGGCCAATGTTAAGGCTGAAGAAATCCAGGCCGATTTTGATGGCTTAAGCTTCAAAGTCCTCTTCCCCGGAGGGGAATTAAAGGTGGAAAGTCGGCTGGTAGGGATGTTCAATGTCTACAACATCCTTGCCGCAGCCGCGGCTGCTCTATCCCAAGGCATACCACCCGACGCTATCGCCGAGGGGGTCAGGAGGGTTGAGAGGGTTAGGGGGAGGATGGAGAGGGTGGACTTAGGCCAGGATTTTACGGTGATTGTGGATTTTGCCCATACTCCGCGCTCTTTGGAAGAAGCCTTGAAGACCTGCCGACCCTGGACGAAGGGCAGGCTGGTGGTGGTCTTCGGGTGTGCGGGGCTAAGGGATCGGGCCAAACGGCCGATGATGGGGGAGATAGCCGGCCGCTTAGCCGATTTGGCAGTGCTTACGGCCGAGGACCCAAGGACGGAAGATGTCAACGAAATCATAAGGCAGATAGCTGAGGGGTGCCAGCGGGCAGGCCGCAGGGAAGGCGAAGGTTATGTAGCCATACCTGACCGCAGGGAGGCGATTGAGTGGGCTATTGCCAATGCCCAGCCAGGAGACCTAATCCTCATCACTGGCAAAGGCCACGAGCAATCAATGTGCATCGGGACTGTGGAGTATCCTTGGGATGAGTTTGAGGCAGTGAGGAGCGCCCTCAAGCGCCGCCTCAAATGCTCTCAAGCCTCTTGAAGATTACATCGCAATGGCGAACGTAGCGCTCCGGCTTAAGCAGGGATTCAATCTCCTCCGGGCTTAAAATGGTCGGAGGGATAGCTTCTCTGAGCAACTGGCCGAAGTTTCTCTTTTCTTCCCACGCTTTCAAAGCCAAGCCCTGGACCAGCTCATAAGCTTCTATCCTCGTCATGCCCTTCTCTATCAGGGCCGTCATCACTGCTTCCGAAGCGTAAAGGCCGAGGCTGCGCGCCACATTCTCCGCCATTTTCTCCGGATTGATTTTGAGGTTGCGGATGAGCCAGGCGAAGCGGGCAAGGAGGTAATCAAGGAGGCAGAAAGCCTGGGGGAAGATGAACCTTTCCACTACCGAGTGGCTCATGTCCCTCTCAAGCCAAAGGGGTATGTTTTCCAAGGCTGATAGGAGGTATCCTCTCAGGAGGCGAGCTATGCCGCAGAGCCTTTCGGCCAGGATTGGATTGCGTTTGTGGGGCATTGCCGAGGAGCCTTTCTGCCCTGGGAGGAAAGGCTCTTCCAGTTCTCCTACCTCTGTGCGCTGCAAGTGGCGGATATCCTGGGCGAATTTCTCCACCGATGAAGCTGTAACGGCCAGGGCCCAGAGGCATTCGGCGTGGCGGTCCCTGCTTATGACCTGGCTTGAGGCCGGGTCGGGCTTAAGGCCGAGCTTGCGGCAAGCTAACTCCTCAACTTTCGGGTCCAGGGAGGCATAGGTTCCCACTGCCCCGGAGAATTTCCCAACGGATACGGCCTCCTGGGCTGCCTTTAGCCTATTGCGGTGGCGGGCCATTTCAAAGGCCCAGCGGGCGAAAACAACCCCCAAAGTTATGGGTTCGGCAAAGACCCCGTGCGTCCTGCCCATCATCAAAGTATCCTTGTGGCGGAAGGCCTGAGCTTTAAGCTCGGAGATGACTTCGTCCACATCGGCCAAAATTAAATCCATGGCTTCTTTCATCTGGAGGGCCAAAGCGCTATCCTTCACGTCTGATGAAGTGAGGCCGTAGTGGAGGAAGCGAGCTTCTTCTCCCACGTAGCTTGCGACATTCTCAAGGAAGGCAATCATATCGTGCTGAGTGCGGGCTTCAATTTTGGCAATCTCTTCGGGGTTAAAGCGGGCCCGGATTTTTATAGCCTTAAGTGCCTCTTGGGGTATAACCCCTAATTCGGCCCAGGCCTCGCAAACCGCTATCTCCACCTCAAGCCACTTCTGATATTGGTTTTCCAGGCTCCATATCTTGAGCATCTGCGGACGTGCGTATCTTTCAAGCATCAGTAGCTCTCCCTCAGCCTTTCCAGAAGAGTTCGGTAGAAGTAGGAGCGGTCCCTCACCCTGGCGAAGTAAGCGACGTAAGGGCTGGCCTGGACTTGCACTTCATCCCCGTCGCGCAGGCTTACTTCAAACTGCCCATCCACCGTAAGGATTGCCTGGTGGTCGGTAGAGACGGCGATTCGGACCCAGGAGCCCTCGGAGAGGACTATGGCTTTGTCCAGGCAGAGGTGTGGGGCTATGGGGATGAGCAGGATGTTGCGTAGTTCCGGTGGGAGGATTGGCCCTCCGGCAGCTAAAGCGTAGGCTGTTGAACCGGTGGGGGTTGAGACTATGAGGCCATCGGCGTGGTAGGTGGTGAAGTAGTAGCCGTCAATGTAGGTAGCGAGGTGGACAATGCGGGCCAGCGTGCCTCGGCTTACCACCACATCGTTGAGGGCATGGTAAGAGGCCTTTAGCTCCTTCTCCCGGAAGAAGGAAGCTTGGAGCATCATCCTTTCTTCAACCCAGTAGTTGCCGGCCAATATGGAGGAAAGGGTTTCTTGCCAGTTGTGGGGGTTCATTTCGGCCAGGAAGCCGAGCTTTCCCATGTTCAAGCCCAGGATTAGGACGTTGTGCCCGGCGGAGACCCGGGCTGCCCTTAAGATAGTGCCATCTCCTCCGAGGGTGATAAGGATGGATGTGTCATCAAGCATCTTTTTAATCCCGGGCTCATCCCAAGCCGAGCACGTCCAAGAAGCAATACCTCTTTCTTGGAGGAAAGCTTTAATCTCCTCCGCTACTTGCGGTGATTCCGGTATGCGAGGATGGTGGAGTATCCCGATTGATTTAAAGCAAGCGATTTTCTCCATCTCCTCATTGAGTTGAGTCAAGGGAATTTTACCATATCGCCATTCGCAGGCCAAATGCCATTGCGAGCCGAAGGCGAAGCAAGGTAAGGGCGAAGCGGCGCTTCGCCTCCAACCACTACAAGGAGATTGTTTCGGGCGGCCTCCCATTTTCCCACCCTCGTTTGCTGAGGGTTCGCCGGCGCTCTGGGTCCCACTCGTGGGCGGGTTCGCTGATGTGGGCTACTCGCCCCTTCTTGTTATTCTGGGGGCACATCCCCCAGACCCCCTGCCATGGGGGCTTTGCCCCCCTGGACCCCCCTTACCCACCCTCGTTGGCTTAGGGTTAGCCAGGGTTTTGGGTCCCACTCGTGGCGGGGTTGGTAAGAGTGGGCTATTCGCCCCTTTTGAATTTGTGGGGGGACACCCCCCACGACCCCCCGCCAGGGGGCAAAGCCCCCTGGACCCCCCTTACCCGCCCTCGTGGGCTTAGGGTTCGCCGGCGCTCTGGGTCCCACTCGTGGGCAGGTTGCTAAGGTGGGCAACTCGCCCCCCTTTTGAATTTGTGGGGGGACACCCCCATACCCCCTGCCATGGGGGCTTGCGCCCCCTGGACCCCCTTGCCCACCCTCGTTGGCTTAGGGTTAGCCAGGGTTTTGGGTCCCACTCGTGGCGGGTTAGCCTCTCACTTGGCTCCTCCCCGAGGCGAAGAGGGGAGAAGCCCGCCAAATTTCCCCCCTTCCCTCGCAGGGAGGAGGGCAGGGGGTTAGGTCGGAAAGGCACACCCTCAGGCCTCGCCATGGGGCTTGGCCCCCTGGACCCCGGGTTTGTAAAAAGGGGCGTTTTAGCGTCCCTGATTTTCTGAGCCTGGTCGTTTAACGGTCAGGTTTTCGGCTTTCCCGGCCTAACTGCCTGGAAAAACATCCACGTAGGCGAACTTCTCCAGCGGCAACCTTTCCGGCCTCTTTTTCTCCGCTTCCGCCTGCTTCTCAGTGAGTAGAGGACTTATAGTTTCGGAGTGTTTGCCGACGATTATCAAAGCAATCACTTCCATGTCTTGGGGGATGCCCAAGATTTCCTTAACCGCATCTTCGTTGTAGCCGGCTATCGGGTGGGCTACTAAGCCAAGTTCCGTGGCCCTCAATATGATGAAAGCCGTGGCCATTCCGGTGTCAAAAAGGTAGTAGTTCCGACCCTTGATGCGGCAATCCAGGTCCTCACGGCTGAACACGGCAATGATTAGAGACGCAGCTTGAACCCACTCGTTACCCTTGGACATTGCACCGTGCAGTTTATTCAAGACCTGAGGGTCACGGACGAAGACAAATCTCCACGGTTGATTGTTGAAGCAAGAGGGGGCCAATTGGGCGCTTTCAGCCAAATCCCTGATGAGTTCGTCCGTTATTTCCACCGGCTCTAACGAGCGATATGCTCTCCTTGTTTGTATGGCCTGCTTCACATCCATAGCGCTTTCTCCTTGCCTGGCTTTCCAGGGGCGATGTGCTTTGGGAAATGCGTCGCACTTGGTTGCATCTTGAGCGCGGTTTGCGATATTGACCAAGGGGAGGGTAAGGGGCAGTCCTGTGCTTTGCGGAGTTGGCTCTGCCCCTTACCCGCTCAGAAGATTAACCACGCAGGACTTCTTGCAGCTCCTTGGTCAAAAGAGGCACTATCTTGTAGAGGTCGCCAACTATGCCGTAATCGGCTACTTTGAAGATGGGGGCTTCGGGGTCTTTGTTTATGGCTACGATTACTTTGGAGGTGCGCATCCCGGCCAGGTGCTGGGCAGCACCAGATATGCCACAGGCAATGTAAAGTTTGGGGTTGACGGTCTTCCCGGTTTGGCCTACCTGGTGGGAGTGGTCAATCCAGCCTGCATCCACTGCTGCCCTGGAGGCACCAACCGCAGCCTTCAGCACCTTAGCCAGCTCGCGCAGGACTTCAAATCCTTCCGGCCCACCAAGCCCCCGGCCACCGGAGACGATGATGTCGGCTTCGGTAAGTTCTATTTCCTCACCCTCTTTCTTCAGGAAGCCCACGACTTTGGCCCGGATTGGTCCTAAATTGACTGCGATTTTCTCAACCTCGGCTTTGCGGGAAGTGTCAGGCTCAAGGGGTGGGAAGACGTTTGGCCTGAGGGTTGCCATTTGAGGGGTGCTCTTGAGCTTTATCGTCTCAATTGCTCTGCCGGCATAGATTGGCCTGGTGATGAGGAGCCTACCATCACCATCAACGCTGAAGCCGGTGCAGTCCGAGGCCAGCCCAACTCCCAAGCGGGTGGCGAGCCGAGGGGCCAGGTCTTTGCCGTTGGTAGTGGCTCCGATGAAAACTACATCGGGCTGGATTTTCTTCACAAGGTCGGCCAAAACTGTTGTATAGGCTTCGGCAGAGTAGAGCTGAAGGGCGGCGTTATCGGCCACGTAGACCTTATCGGCACCGTGCCAAGCCAATTGCTCGGCCAGCGGTTCAACTCCGGAGCCAAGGAGGGCTGCTTCTACTTTGCCTTCGCTGCCGGCCAGCCTACGGGCTTCCCCCAACATCTCAAAAGAGACTTTCCTGAGGACTCCCTCGGATTGTTCGGCTACGACCAAGAAATGCTTCGCCATCTCTCACCTCCCAGCTTATATGACTTTTGCCTCTTCCCTAAGTAGCCGGACCAGCTCTTTAACGGCGGTCTCGGGGTCGCCTTGGATTATCCGGCCAGCTTTGCGCTCCGGTGGCGGATTTATAACCACCACTTCGGTCTGAGGAGCAACTTCTTCCGGCTTGAGGCCAAGGTCGGCCAGAGTCCAGACGGTGTAAGGCTTCTGGCGGGCCATCCTTATGCCCTTGAATGAGGGGTAGCGTGGTTCGTTCAGGCCCTTCTGAGCAGTGATGACTGCCGGTAGGGTTGTTTCAATCACTTCTTTACCGCCCTCCACTTCCCTTTCCGCCTTGGCGCTCTTCTTGTCTTCGGCGATTTCAAGCTTCGTGACCACCGAGACGTGGGGGAGGTCCAGAAGTTCCGCCAGCGCTATTCCTATCTGGGCATTATCCTGGTCAACAGCTTGTTTCCCGCACAGGATGAGGTCATAGGGCATTTTCTTGATGGCTGCGGCCAGGACCCTGGCGGTGGTGAAGGCATCGCTTCCTTCCAAAGCCGGGTCGTTTATGTGTATGGCCTCATCGGCACCCATGGCCAAGCCGGTGAGGAGAGCTTCCCTGGCCCTTTCAGGCCCAACGGTGATTAGGGTGACTTTGCCCTCGCCGAGGCGCTCCTTTATCCGGAGGGCTTCTTCTATGGCAAATTCGTCGTAGGGGTTGACCACGTATTGCTTTATCTCTTCCTCCACAATCCTGCCGTTTTGGACCGGGATGCGGATTTCGGTATCGGGGACTTGCTTCACGCACACTACTATGTTCATGGCTTACCTCCTCTAAAGGGATTTAAACCAAGGCTTCAACCATAACCATCGTTTGGGCCGGAGTGAAGTGGCTGAGCTGGATGGCTTTGGATGGGCAGGCTACGGCACAGGCCCCGCAGCCCTTGCACAGAACTGCGTTCACGGTCATTACCTTGCGTTTGGGGTCAAGCTTCAGAGCTCCAAAGGCGCAGGCTGCTTCGCAGAGCCCACAGCCGGAGCAGATTTCTGGGTCAACTTTGCTGGTGACAGCTTCCACCTTGGCCTTCCCCTGTATCAGGTACATGAGGGCCGAGGAGGCCGCAGCGCGGGCTTGTGCTACGCTATCGGCTATGTCCTTAGGGCCTTGGCAAGTTCCGGCCAGGAATATTCCATCGCTGGCGGTATCAACAGGCCGGAGTTTAGGATGAGCTTCGGCTAAGAAGCCATCGGCGCTGCGGGCAAGCTTGAGCAAGAGGGCTACATCCTCCGTCTCCTTCCTGGGGACAAGCCCAGTAGCCAACACTACAAGGTCGGCCTCTACTTCCACAGGACGGCCTAAGAGCGTGTCATCGGCACGGACTATGAGCTTATCGCCTTTGCGGTAGATTTCGGAGACGCCCCCTCGGCGGTAGAGCACCCCTTCCCCTCGGGCTCGGTCATAGAATTCCTCGCCCCCTTTGGTGAAGCTGCGCACGTCCATGTAGAATACGGTGACTTTGGCCTCGGGAAGCTTCTCCTTGGCTAAGAGGGCTTGTTTGGCCGTGAACATGCAGCATATGCGAGAGCAGTAGGGGTTTCCTACGGTCTTATCCCTGGAGCCGACGCAGTGGATGAAGACTACGCTTTGGGGTTTCTTGCCGTTTACGATTATCTCCCCGCCGGTTGGGCCATCGGGGGAGGCCAGGCGTTCAAATTCCAAGGCCGTAATTACGTTCGGGTAGCGGCCATAGCCAAGCTCAGGCTTGAGGCGAGCGTCAAATAGGTCAAAGCCAGTGGCAACTATTATCACTCCGAACTTGCGCTCCAGCTCTTCTTCCTTCTGGGAGAAATCAATGGCCCCTTCGGGGCAAGCGGCAACGCATGGCGGAGTATCTCCTTCCCCGCACTTTCCTTCCTTGAGGTAGAGGCAATTTTGGGGGTCCACAGTGTAGACTGGAGGATAGGCTTCGGCGAAGGGAAGGTAGATGGCCGAGCGGCGGGAGAGGCCGGCGTTAAATTCGTCCGGTATTTGGCCGGCCAAGACGCAGGCTTCGGCGCACTTCCCGCAAGTGGTGCATCGGTCGGCTCGGACGTAACGAGGCCTTCGGAGGATGGTGGCCTTGAAGTTCCCGATGTATCCCTCAATCTCGCGGAGGGTGGAGGAGGTCAGGATTTCAATGTTAGGGTGAGAGCTTGCCTGCTTAATCCTTTCGGCCAGGAGATGGCGGGCATCTTCCATCGCTGGGAATGTCCGCGATAGCTGAGCCATCCTCCCGCCGACTGTAGGCTCTTTCTCCACAAGGTAAACCTTGTATCCGGCCTCGGCGATGTCTAAAGCGGCAGTTAGGCCTGCTATCCCGCCCCCGATGACCAATGCTGCCGGGGTTATTTCCACCTCCCTTTCCTCCAGCGGCTCCAAAAGGGCAACCTTGGCCACAGCTGCTGCCACTAATTCCTTAGCCTTCTGGGTGGCAGCCTGGACATCGGAATGGACCCAGGAGTTCTGTTCTCGGATGTTGGCCATTTCAAACTGATAGGGGTTTACCCCCTTCTCCGCTACCACACTCCTGAAAGTCGGCTCATGCATCCTGGGGGAGCACGAGGCTACCACTACTCGGTTGAGCTTGTATTCTTCAATGTCTTGCTTGATTAAGGCTTGGCCTGGGTCCGAGCACATGTAGGTGTAATGGCGGGCTACAACTACGTTGGGCAGAGTCTGGGCAAAGCGCACCACCTCTTCCACATCTACAGTGGCCGCTATGTTTATCCCACAGTGACAGATGTAAACGCCTATACGCGCCGGCATGTTTTCCCTCCCATTAACCTAAGCTCATCGCTACCAATTCGGCGATGTCCAAAACCTTGAGCTTTTCCTCAAGGCCGAGGGTTTTGACCGCATCCTCAAGCATGGCCATGCAGAATGGGCAAGCGACAGCCAAGATTTCGGCTCCGGTTTCAAGTGCTTCCCGCACCCTCTCGTGGGAGAGGCGCACTTCTATGTTCGTGCCCTCGGCCCACATCCGGCCTCCGCCTCCTTCACAGCACAGGCTCCATTCCCGACACCGCTCCATCTCCACCAACTCAAGCCCCGGAATGCTCTGGAGGACAAAGCGCGGCTCGTCAAAAATCTTGTTCTGCTTGCCCAAGTAGCAAGGGTCGTGATAGGTCACTTTCTTCGGAATTTCCCGAACTGGCTTAAGCTTCCCCTGCTTGATTAAATCGGCCAAGAATTGGGTGTAGTGGAGGACTTGGAAGGGAAGCTCGCCGTATTCGTTCTTGAAGGCGTTGAAGCAGTGGGGCGATAGGGCTACGAGCTTCTCGGCCTTGACCTCGGAGAATATCTCCTGGTACTGCTCCACAGTCCCCTCAAACAGCTCCTTTTCCCCAAGCCGACGGGCCTCATGGGCGCAGCATATCTCATCCTCGCCGAGTATTCCGAAATCTACGCCGGCTTCCTGGAAGACTTTGACCAAAGACCTGGCCACTTTCTGGACTCGGGGGTCGTAGGCGCCCATGCAGCAGGGGAAGAAGAGGACTTCCGCTTCCTCCTCCAGGATGTATTTGATATCAAGCCCTTCGGTCCAGAGGGTCCTGTCCTGGGGGGGCATGTTCAAGGGGTTGCCGCGCACGGTTATGCTCTTGAGGGCATCCCTGACGGTGGAAGGGATGCGGCCGCTTTCTACCAAAGCACCTCTCAGGGTTACTATCAGCCCACAGGGGTCAACCCCCTTTGGGCAGCGTAGGGTGCAGGTCTTGCAGGTAGTGCAATCCCAGAGTTCTTCGTGGCTTTCCGGGCTAACGGTATCGGATATGAGGGATTCGTAGATTAAGCGGCGGATGTTGAGGGAAGTTTTCAGGGAAACAGGGCATCCACCGGTGCATTTCCCGCACTGAATGCACTCCCTAAGGGTCAGCTCGTGAATGTATTCGCTGGTCTGAATCGGGCTCATAGGTTTACCTCCTGCCTTCCGTTTGCTTAGTTAAAAGCACAAGGGCGGCAGCAGCTGCTGCCTTGGCATGGGCCACGGCATCGGGGATGTCTTTTGGCCCCTGAGCGCAGCCCGCCAGGAATATGCCCGGACGGCTGCTTTCCACGGGGTAAAGCTCACGTTGGGCCTCAGCGAAGAACCCTTCTTCGCTCTTCTCAATCCCCAAGATTTCGGCCAGCTTCCCGGAATCGCTCCTTGGCTCAAGTCCTGTGGCCAGAACCACCAAGTCCGCCTCCACTTCTACCGGGCGACCCAGGAGGGTATCTTCGGCTCGGACTACAAGCTTATCCCCGCGCTTGTAAATCTCAGAGACCATCCCCCTTCGGTACACTACCCCTTCTTCTCTAACCCGGTCGTAGAACTCCTCAAAGCCTTTGCCGAAGGCTCGGACATCCATGTAGAATACTGTGACCTTGGCATCCGGGACTTTTTCCCTTATCAAGTGAGCTTGTTTGGCTGTGTACATGCAGCAAACTCTTGAGCAGTAGGGGTGGCCAACGGTTTTATCCCTTGAGCCCACGCACTTTATGAAAACGACTTCCTTCGGCACTTTCCCATTGATTTTTACTTTCCCTTTGGTGGGGCCTGAGGCCGAGACGAGCCTCTCAAACTCCAGGCCACTCAATACGTTCGGGTAGCGCCCGTAGCCGAGCTCGGGCTTGCGGCGGGCATCAAACTGGTCGTATCCGGTAGCCACGATGATTGCCCCTACCTCTAACTCAAAGGTTTGCTCCGGCATTGAGTGGTTTATGGCCTTAGCTTGGCAGGCCCTCACGCATTCCATGCAGAGGCAGCAGACAGCGCAGTTCAGGCAGCGTTCGGCCTCAGCGATTGCCTTCTCTTCTTCAAACCCGAGCTCCACTTCGCTGAATCCGCTTATCCTTTCCTCCGGAGGAAGCTTCTTCACTTCATGCCTTGGCTTCGGAGAAGCCCGCCGGTCCAGGGGGAAGGAACGGAATTGGCTTTTGACCTCTTCCAAGGATACAACATGCCAAGATGGCTCCGGAACCTCTACTTTCTCCCCGCGCAGGTATAGGTCTATGGCCATGGCCGCCTTTTTCCCCTGGGCGATGGCTTCTACGACTGTGGCTGGGCCTGTAGCTGCATCGCCGGCGGCGAATACTCCAGGAATGCCTGTTTCCATAGTGAGCGGGTTGAAATTGAGAGTTCCTCCCCTTGTGACTTCAATCCCAAGGCCTTCCGCTTCCACAGCCTGGCCTATGGCCGGTATTACAGTATCGGCTTCTACTACGAACTCGCTCCCCTCAATTGGGATGGGGCGACGGCGGCCGGAGGCATCGGGTTCACCCAGCTGCATCCTTATGCACTCTACCCCTGTGACTCGGCCGTTCTCCCCTAAGATTCGGGTTGGGGCCACGAGGAACTGGATTTCAACCCCTTCTTCCTCGGCATCGGCCACTTCCCAGGGGCTGGCAGGCATCTCTGCCCTTGAGCGTCGGTAAAGGATGGTCACCTTCTTTGCTCCGAGGCGCCGGGCAATCCGGGAGGCATCTATAGCCACATTACCTCCACCTATGACCACTACTTTCTCCCCAACTTTGACCGGCTGCCCAAGGTTGGCCTTGCGGATGAATTCCACCCCAGGGAAAACCCCTTCCAGCTCTTCCCCAGGGATGTTTAACTTAAGCCCCTTGTGAGCTCCCAGGGCCAAGAGGACTGCATCGTGCTTCTGGCGCAGCTCTTCAAGAGGTATCCCATCGGGCCCAATCCGAGTGTTCAGCTTTATCTCCACTCCCAAGCTCTTTATGCGCTCAATTTCTTCATTGAGGACATCCCTGGGGAGGCGGTACTCCGGAATGCCCACGGCCATCATCCCGCCGGCTACTGGGAGGGCATCGTAAACTGTAACTTTGTAGCCCCAAAGGGCAAGGAAGTAGGCGGCGGAAAGGCCTGCCGGCCCTGCCCCGACTATCCCTACCGAGTTCTTCTCCGGAATTCCATCGCGCGGTGGTATGTGCGTCTTGCGGATTATCTCAAGGACTTCTTCCCAGAGGCCCCTTTCCCGGACGTAATCGGCAGCGAAGCGCTTGAGCAAGCATATGGAAACAGGCTGGTCAACTTGGCCTCGGTTGCAAGCCTCCTCGCAAGGGTGTGGGCAAACCCGGCCTAAGACTCCGGGGAATGGCACCGATTTGTAAATTAAGGCCAAGGCTTCCTTGATTTTTCCGCGCGCAATCAGGGTAACGTAGCCTTGCACATCAATATGCGCAGGGCAGGCATCCTTGCACGGGGCTACACCCCGCTTATCAATGACGTATTTGTTGGGGACGGCCTGGGGGAAGGGGATGTAGGTTGCGTGGCGCATCCCCAGTTCCATATCAAACTCATTGGGGACCAGGACCGGGCATTCCTTGGCGCAATCGCCACAGGCCGTGCACTTCGTTTCGTCCACATAGCGAGGCCTGCGGCGTATCCTGACTTTGAAATTTCCGGCCTCCCCTTCAACTGAGGTCACTTCGGCCAAAGTGATGAGGGTGATGTTTGGGTTGCGGGCTACCTCTACCATCCTCGGGGTCAATATGCAGGCCGAGCAGTCCAGGGTTGGGAAGGTCTTGTCAAGCTGGGCCATGTGCCCCCCGATGGATGGCTCCTTTTCCACAAGGTAGACCGGGAACCCGGCATTGGCGATGTCCAAAGCGGCCTGAATTCCTGCTATTCCTGCTCCGATTACCAAAGCAGCAGGCTTTTTCTCCATCTTTACCCCCTTTACCTCAAGGTTTCCCCCAGCTCCAGGAACTCCCTCTCCTGGAAAGTCTGGACAGGAGCAGGCTCTTCCAAACTCCTGCCTGGGACGTAACCGAACAGAGCTTGGACTTCCTCGCCCACGCTCTGGAAAACCAAGGCCACATCTATGTCGGAAGGGCAGGCGCTGGAGCAGAGGCCGCATCCCACGCAAGAGGTTACCATGTGGTTAATCCGGGTGAGGTGGAAGAGAAGGTGTTCGGGAGGCATCTGGAGCACCCCCTTCTTCTGCGCCCAATCAAAATACCGGGCCGATTCGTGCTCAAAGACTGGGGTCCGGAAGACGCATTCCCGGCAGTAGCAGATTGGGCATATGCCCATGCAGTTGTAGCAGCGGATGCACTTTGAGAACCAGCGCAGGAGGCCTTCAAGTCCTGTTCCTTCTTTCGTGAACCGGCCAATCTGCTTCTCCCTCTCCTCCTTCCTGGCTTTAAGCAAGCCATTGATAACCTCTTCCCGGCGGTTGGAGGGAGAACCATCGGCAAGGCCGAGCTTTTCCGCCAGTTCCTCTTTAACCAATATGGGCAATCTCTCCCCGTCAAACCCCATAAGCCCTACCGTTACGGCAGCGATGGCCGGGTCGGGGATGGGGTAAATGCACATCGTGCAAGCCTCGCGGAAGGAATAGCCGGGAGCCGGGCTTACCTCTCCTCGGGCCAGGTTTTCCAGAAGCGAGGCTGTAGGGTCAACCCCGTTCTGAACCATTGCGCTGTAATCCTTGAGCTCGTAAGTTCCTGGGCAATCAATGCCGATTATGATGAGGTTATCAAGCTGAGCCTGCTTGAATTTGACCAGCTCCACCAAAGCTCTTATCTGGCAGTTGCGCATAACTGCCCCGAGTTTGATGGGGTTGCCAGTTCGGGTAAGCATGGAGACCATAGTGGCCTCGCTTACCGGCATAAGTGGGGCAAAAGGCTCGGCTCGGGAAAGCTCTTCCGGGTTCAGGAAGAGGGTTGGGGTTATGCTTGCCCCACCAGCGGAAGGAGCTGGAACCAATATAGCCTCTACTATCCCCTTTTCCAAGAGGGAACGGAGGAAATCGCGCATCGTTTGGGTTGGATTTCTTTCAACGTTCAGCCAAGCGTGAAGCATGATAAGCCTCCTTCACAGCGCTTGCAATGTTTTGAAAGGGTTAGGGCCTTTTTCTTTGAGGAATTTAACGAACTCGGTGACGGTATCGGCGAAGAGCTGGCCTTCGCTTGCGCTTATCCACCGGAGCCACACCCTATCGGGGTCAAGGCCGAGGCGCTCCAGGCTCTTCTTTAGGATAGCGACCCTGCGGCGGGCCTTGAAGTTTCCGCTTTGGTAGTGGCAGTCGCCTGGGTGGCACCCTCCGATGAGGACCCCATCGGCCCCTTGGAGCAAAGCTTTGAGGACGTATATTGGGTCAATCCCACCCGAGCACATAAGCCGGACGATTCGGACGTTGGGCGGGTACTGGATGCGTGAAGTTCCGGCCAAATCTGCCCCGGCGTATGTGCACCAGTTGCAAACGAAAGCGATGATTTTCGGTTCAAAGTCGTTCATGTCTAACTCCTCCGAGCCAAATTAAAAACCCCCTGCCCTGGAAAATAGCATAACCTTTCCCGGTGCAGGGGGTATAAACTTTTCAGCGTGTGTATTTTAGCACAAAGCCTCAAATTTGGCAAGGGTGAATTTTCGCGCCCGCTGAAGTCAGTCTTTTTGACGGAGGAAGTGGAGGGGCGGAGCATCCTCCCCAAGGGGCATAGGGGATGTGCCTTTCCGACCTAACCCCCTGACCCTCTTCCTTGCAAGGGAAGGGGGAAATTTGGCGGGGTTGGCCGGTCGGCCTACGAGTGTGACCCAAGATGCTGGCGAGCCCTAAGCACACGGGGGGCCAGGGGGCGCAGGCCCCCCACGGCAGTGGACTGCGGGGATATGCCCCCAGAATAACAAGAGGGGGCGAGTAGCCCACATCAGCGAACTCGCCCACGAGTGGGACGCGAAACGCCGGCAAACCCTAAGCCCACGAGGGTGGGCAAAGGGGGTGGAGGGGGCGCAAGCCCCCTCCCAGGGGGTTTGGGGGCTGTGCCCCCAAGAACCTTAAAAGGGGGCGAGTTGCCCGCATTAGCAACCTCGCCACGAGTGGGACCCAAAACGCCGGCAAACCCTAAGCCACGAGGGTGGGCCAATGGGGGTCCAGGGGGCTCCTCTCCCTGGCGGGGGGGCGTGGGGGGTGTCCCCCCACGAAACCAAAAGAGGGGGCGAGTAGCCCACAATAGCAACCCCGCCACGAGTGGGGCCCAAAACTCTGGCGAACCCTCAGCCTACGGGGGTGGGCCAATGGGGGTCCAGGGGGGCGAAGCCCCCATGGCAGGGGGTCTGGGGGATGTGCCCCCAAGAACCTTAAAAGGGGGCGAGTTGCCCACATTTGAAACCACGCCACGAGTGGGACGCGAAACGCCGGCAAACCCTAAGCCCACAAGGTCGGGCCAAAGGGGGGTCCAGGGGGCGAAGCCCCCTGGCGGGGGATCGTGGGGGGTGTCCCCCCACAAAACCAAAATTGAGGACGCAAGAGATGCACAGCCGCAACCTGCCCGATTAAATTTGACTTTTAACCCCCACAGTAGTAAAATACCAGCTGAGCCCGCCAGGGCTAAATCCTTCGCTAAGGAGGGTCGTATGAAGCGTTTAGCCGCTCTCGTGCTAAGCCTCACCATCCTTTTAACCCTAATGGCAGGAGCCTGTGCCCCCAAGAAGCCTCCCCTCGGAAGCGAGCAGAACCCAATCGTCATGGTCTTCGTCCCCTCAGGTGAATCGGAAGAGATAAAGAGGGGAGGGGAAAAGCTCGCCGAACTCCTCGGGCAAAAGCTGGGCCTTAAGGTCAAGATAAACCTGGCCAGTAGCTACGCCGCTGCTGTGGAAGCTATGGGAGCTGGCCAGGCCCACATCGGTTGGCTCAACACCCTGAGCTACCTTCTGGCTCACGAAAAATATGGCGTAGACGTCATCCTGGTCACGGTCCGATTTAAGCAGACTTACTACACAGGCCAGATAATCGTTAGGGCTGACTCCGGAATCAAGTCCATTGCCGACCTCAAGGGCAAGGTTATGTGCTGGGTTGACCCACTTTCCACCTCTGGCTACCTAATGCCTCGCATCCTGCTCAAAGCTAACGGCATTGACCCCGATAAAGACTTCGCTAAGACCGTGAACGCTGGCTCTCACCCCAACGTGGTCAAGGCCGTCTACAACAAGGACTGCGACGCCGGCGCAACTTACGTGGACGCCAGGGGCGTAGTGGAGAAGGACCTGCCCGATGTCAAGGAGAAGGTAATCCAGCTGGCCTTTACCGCCAAAATCCCCAACGATAACGTAAGCGTGGTGAAGGATTTGCCTGCAGACCTCAGGGAAAAGATTAAGAAGGCCCTGTTGGAGATAGCCCAGTCCGAAGAGGGAGCCAAAGCCCTCAAGACCGTCTACCAGATAGAAGGCTTGCAGGAGGCGAACGACTCCTTCTACGATGAGTTCAGGGCCCAGCTCAGCGCTTCCGGTTACAAGCTTGAGGAGTTAGTGAAGCCACAGAAGTAAACTCTTGGCGGGGTGGGGTCTATTCCGGCCCCACCCCCTTTTAATAACCTCAGCCTTAGACTCCTTGAGGGGTTAAAAGATGCCTCTGATTGTGGAGCATCTAACCAAGATTTATCCCGATGGGACACGGGCCCTCAACGATGTAAGCTTCAGGGTAGAAGATGGCGAATTTGTAGCCATTGTGGGGCTGAGCGGGGCCGGGAAAAGCACCCTCCTAAGGTGCATAAACCGGCTTGTTGAGCCCACTTCCGGTCGGATTATATGGAACGATATTGACATAACGGCGGCCTCTCCTCAGGAGCTGAGACGCATCCGCCGGCAGATCGGGATGATTTTCCAGCAGTTCAACTTGGTGAAGCGCTCCACGGTCCTCACCAATGTCCTATCCGGGCGGCTCGGTTACCTCAATCCATGGCTCACCCTCCTTGGATACTTCCCGCCCGCTGAAAAGAAAAGGGCTATGGAGGCCTTGGAAAGGGTAGGCCTTGCCGATTTGGCTTACAAAAGGGCTGATGAGCTCTCCGGAGGACAGCAACAAAGGGTAGGGATAGCCAGGGCCTTAATGCAGGAGCCTCGCCTCCTCTTGGCTGATGAGCCTGTAGCCAGCCTGGACCCTGTTCTGGCTCACTCCATCCTCCGCTACATTGAAGAACTGAACAAGGAAGGAGGCGTGACGGTTATTTGTAGCTTGCACTTTTTGGACTTAGTCCACCGTTATGCCACCAAAGTGATCGGCTTGAAAGACGGCTTCAAGGTCTTTGAAGGCCGTCCGGAAGAGATAGATGACCGTCGTTTCAAGGAGATTTATGGACAGGAAGCGGAACGCATCGGCGGTTAAGGCTCTCATTTCCCTAATTCCTGGCCTTGCGTACTTTCTGGAAGGCCATCAGACCATCTCCCTCATCTGGTTTTTTGTAACTTTGGCCATTTTGGGCCTTGCCCTCTGGCGTGGCCACACTTGGCTTTGGATATGCTTAGCTTTGTGGTGGGTTGGCTCTTCTTACGATGTCCTAATGCGCTACTATAGAAACACATCTCGCTTGTGGCCCGCTGTTTTGGCCGCACTGGTAGCCTTCTACGGAGTCGGATGGGAAGTTACGGATATAGACCTTTTGGCTCCTTTCCAGCGATTTGACAAGATGAAGCCTTACCTTGTGGCTCTCCTCCAGCCCGACCTCATCCTGCATCCCGAGGAAAGGGAAGTCTTTCAAGTGCCTATTGAGATGCCCTGTGTAAAGGAGCCGCAGCCCAAAACCATAGGCCACAAGGAGACGATAACAGTTTCCTCCGGCTGTGCTTGGACTGGCGATACCATTAAGGTTGAGGGGGAAACCTTAAGGCCGGGGTTTAAGGTGGAGCTTTGGTGGGTAAACCCCATAGGCGAACGCCAGCGAATCTTGAAGGGTGGCACCCCATTAACCCTGCAGACCGATGAGAATGGCCGCTTCACTGCCGAGTTCACAGTTCCAAAAGCTATTCCTGTGGGCTTTGAACCCAAACCGGGAGAGTACCAGGTTCACACTTTGCAAGTCCACCTGGTTAGAAGAGTGGGCATGATAAGGCCAAGCGAGGCTTTGATAGAAGTAGCGCTCAAGATGGGCGAAACTATCGCCATCGCTTTACTGGCCACAACATTGGCAGTCATTGTAGCCGCACCTCTGTCTTTCTTAGGAGCCAGGAACATAATGGGAGGCTCTATCCCTACGCGTGCGATATATTACCTCATGCGCTTGTTCTTCAATGTGGTGCGCTCGGTAGAGCCGATGATTTTCGGGATTGTCTTTGTGGTATGGGTGGGACTTGGCTCCTTTGCCGGGATGCTGGCCTTAGTTGCTCACTCCATAGCTGCCTTGGGCAAGCTTTTCTCGGAAGTGGTGGAGCACATTGACCCAGGGCCAGTGGAGGCCATAAGTGCTACAGGGGCAAACAGGCTCCAAGTCATAAGGTATGCGGTCATCCCTCAAATCGTTCCCGACTTTGCTTCCTTTACCCTCTACCGCTGGGACATAAACGTGCGGATGTCAACGATTATAGGCTTCGTTGGGGGTGGGGGGATAGGCTTCCGGCTGAGCGAGTGGATTAGGCTCAGCGCTTACCGCCAGGTGGCTACGGCTGTGATAGGGATAGCTTTGGTGATTATAGCCCTGGACTACCTTAGCAGCCAGATCCGCAGGAGAATTGTGTAATGAAGGGGCCGTGGCGGATACCAATCATTCTGGGGATAATCATCGTTTACGCCCTATGCTGGCGCGCCGTGGGTATAGCGCCGAGCAAGTTCTTTGAACCTCAGGCGGCTCAGAGGGCAAGGGAGATTTTCACCGCCTTTGTCACCCCGGAAATACTAATCCCGGAGGTCTCCCGCCAAGCCGTAGAAGTGCCCTTCCGAGTGCCTTGTCCGCCTGGGGCCAAGAGCACCCCTGAGGTTTCTGGCCTCAGCCCGCAAATAGTGATGCCGGTGTGCGCTTCAGAGGGCGAGATTATAAAGGTGGAGGGCAGAGGTTTCCACCCCAGAAGCGATGTAATCCTTAGGTGGCGTTTTGCCCCAAGCTCGCAACTTCCCCTGGGTGGGGAACTTGTGGCGGCCAGGGTAAAGGCAAATGAGGATGGAAGCTTTGAGGCCCAGATAGAGGTAAGACCACTCCTGGCTCAAGAGGGCGGAGCCTCGCTCCAGGCCGAAGCGCAGTGGAGAACCGGAAGGCGTGTCGTAAGCCCTGCGTTAGTAAAGACTGTTGAGCTAATGGTCCAGACCATATTTTTAGCCCTCATGGCTACGACTTTCGCTACCGTAATCGCCATACCCATTTCCTTCTTAGCGGCCAGGAACATTATGGCCAAAGGGCCGGTAGGGACGGCAATCTATTACGCAGTGCGATGGGTTTTAGACTTAGTGCGGTCCATAGAGCCGATTGTAGTAGCGGCGATATTTGCCACCTGGGTTGGCTTTGGGCCATTTGCTGGAGTTTTGGCCCTCACGGTAGCTACAATCGTAAGCTTGGGGAAACTTTTCTCTGAAGTCATAGAGACCATAGACCCTGGCCCTGTAGAGGCTATAACTGCAACAGGGGCTAACCTATTGCAAGTAATCCGTTACGCCGTTGTCCCGCAGATAGTTCTCCCATTTTTGGCCTTCATCATCTACCACTGGGACATAAACATCCGCATTTCCACGGTGGTCGGCTTTGTGGGTGGAGGTGGTATAGGTTATCAGCTGAAGCTTTGGATTGATCAGACCGATTACCACAAAGCCGGCACGGCCGTTTGGGCCATTGTGGCTGTGGTTTCGGTTATGGATTACGTAAGCGCCAGGCTAAGGGAGGCGATAAAGTAAACTATCGCTTAGCCCACCCCGTAGGCTTAGGGTTAGCCAAAGCTCAGGGGCCATTTGTGGCGAGGTTGCCAGGGTAAGCTACTTGCCCCCCTTTTAACCTCCTTGCAGGAGCCAGCTTTACAATTGTTACACCCTAACCCGAACGGCCGAGAAACCAGCCGAGTAAAAGAGCAAGCCCAATAATTGGAACACAACAAATAAACTAACGCCCTGCGGATGAGCCGCCGCGCGGCCCAGCGAGGAGCCGCGAGGGGCAACCCCTTCGGCAGACCCAACCTCCTCCGCAGCCGAGTGCGATAACACAGTTGGTTCCAGCCGCGGGTTAGGCCGCCGACTCTTCAAAAAACCATCTTCTGGCCAGGAAGCTCTTCACCGGTACGGGGCAGCACTGCCCGTATGCGCCCTTTCAGCTTCCTGATCTACACGACCCTACTTATGACGCCACCATAATATAGAAGTGCCTCTCAACGTTATCAGTACAAGAGCAGCCAGACATATCAGCGAAATTGCGACTGGAGTGCCCGGAGGCTCTGTATGTAGAATGGAGAAGCCAAACAGCAGGTACAAGGCAGACGCGAATCCCAGTACTCCGATCACCCCGACCAAGCGAGCTGGCCAGCCGTGGAGTTCTCCCCCATGAAAGCTTAATTCACCGGTCCGTATCGCATGTATGAGCATCAGAAACAGTACACCGAAGGCAGCGACGCCGAAAGAAGCACCACAGGCCGTCAGGACTACTTCACCAATGCTCATAGCGGGACCCTACCATCTCAACTCCACTATTCAGTGACGCCGGCGGTTTTCGCACAGCGGCCTAACGGCCCGCGCTTCAGCCGCAGGCCGACCGAAGGGAGGCCTGTCGGCTCAAAGCGCAGGTTAGGCGGCATTATAACCAGAAGGGAACATCTCCTTCCAGGTTTTTAGGTTTTATGCCACGTAAAACCAGATAGGCAATTCTGTCGGTATAGTGTATAGTCACTGGCAACCGCGGTGGGCGCAGTGAGCCATAATGGAGCAAAGTCAAACAAAGTATAGAGTGGGCTGCCTTCTCAATTGTGAAAGGTAACTCGGTTCTGATATGAAGTGGTCGGGGCGTAGCATCAGTAAAAGGCGGAAGCGAAGAAACCAAAAGTGCCTCTGTCTCGCTTATCTTGAACATGCTTCCTTTGGGCGGTTGTAGTATTACTTGGGAAGAGATAGCATATAGGCGAGGAGCTCCGGTCTTGATGATTTCAACGAAGAAGAATTCGGCCCCGATTTTGTGAGCCCAGTCTCTCAGAGCCTGCTTCTCATTCCCTCTGAAGTATCCATCACGGTGGATGACCACCCTTTTCCCACCGAACTCCCTTGACGGGAAGAGTGCCTGAAGTGTGCTTCCAGGTATGGTTTCACCTTCCAAAGGTGCATCGTGTATAACATACCGTAAGAATTGCCCATTACTAAAATATATCCTGGCTACAGCGGTAGCATTAATGGTTCCCGCTAACCGCTCTTTGCGGCGGCGAGCTATATCAATCCCCACAATGAAGTCCGCATATTCCATAGGATTAGCCAAGACGAAAGGGATGCTTCCCGTCTTGCCAACAATGCCCAAGATAATGTTGGCCAGAGCATATTGCTTGTTGAGAGTGCTTTCATACACCACTTGGCTGGGAATACCTTGACCAATGGTTAAAGACTTAAAGTGGTAATAGGAATCCATCTCTTCGTCATCTTCGTCTATTTCATCTGGGAAGAAGGCCAACAGTATATGAGGGCTTGTAGCATTCAGCCTTTCAATTGCCATTTCAAAGTCTGCTCGCGTTTCCATGTTTATTACTTCTCGGCCAACGATTTCGGCTTTAAACCCGAATTGTTTTAGTTCTTGGATTAGCTTGTTTTCAAATTCTGCAGTATCCAAATTCAAGGCGCTCACAACACCTATTTTTATGTTTGAATCATTGGAGCAGCGATATAGCCCATACTGGCGCAAATACCGGAGGAGGTTTTTCTCATCATACTTGCGCACTTGGTTGCCACCGAAGCGCAAATAGGGTTCAAAATCAACGCTACTGAAGCAAAATGGGGCATTCTGGGAGTTATAGGCATCAGCTATGAGACCACTTTCCTTGAGAATGGCCGAAATCTCTTTGATAAATTGGGCTCTCCGGCCTGGTTCCAGGAGCAAGGCTCTGTGCACTTCCCGAGCGTCCACCCCAAAACGTTTGCAGTGCTCCAGCTTGACAATTATCCTTAGAGCGCTTGCTACATAGTCATACTCATTGCGCCCTGCCAAAACACGAACGACCAACTCATCATCTGAGGCCTTCTGGATGATTTCCTGCATTTCCTCACGGCGAGTTGTGGCAAGTAGCCGATTCCTATGCTCTCCTACAACCCCTGATATACCGACAATGACCCCTTTCATGGTTGAGGTTTTATCGGCAACCCACAGCCCTATAAGCTCTCTTGGGTCCGGAAGGCGACGGGCATACGTCCAAAGGTCATCACGGTAAATAAGGCGAGATGAAACGGAAACTGAGACTGCAGGTTGGTTGAAAACCTCCCACCCCCGAGCTTCATATACCCTCTCAATCCGCACTCTGCCCCGGCTAATAGATTTGGTCTCAAGCACTTGTTGAATCCGTGGGCGTAAGTCTTCAAGCAACCCCCTGGCGACAAAATCGGCTTGGGCTTGGGGGGAAATGCCCCAAGTTTCATCCGGCTTTACAGAGATAAGGTCTCCATAGGTTGCAGGGTCCTCTCGCCACAGTTCTTTCACAAACCTATCTATCTCACTCTGATTTTGTGGAGCATCGGTCAAGATGTGCCCACTCGTCCACACCCAATGCTTCCCAAATTTTCGGCGCAAACGATATGATAGCTTGCCACCTATTGTTGCCAAATCCCCACCGCTAATGTCTACTTTATATGCAACAAGAGATGGAATACTCTCGCGCCTTATTGGGAAAATTTCTACAAACAATTTAGCATGGTTCATACTAACTCTCCATCACTGGCTAATCCTATGAGACTCGCCGCCCAACTATTGATTATACGGACTCCGTTTTTGCCTCTCCTTGGGAGGATTATGCGGATTCTGTATAATCCTCCCTAAAGCTGACTTTTACGGCATCTGGTCCTGTAGAGGACCTGCGTTGAATTTCTTCAATTACCAGTATAGCATAAAAGAGCGACCGTGTCAAGTTGCTAATGTTAAAATTTCAGCAAAGCCACTATCTTTTAAGCAGTTTCTGGAAGGGGTTATCGGCCACCTTCAAGTTTAATAGCAGCCTTCCATCCAGAGGGCGTCCAGGACTTCAAGGTCGGGCGGGGTTAGGTGGGCTTGCGCGTCTATCACTACGTCCAGGACTGCCGGGAGGCCGCTTTTCTGAGCCCTCTCCAGTGCCGGCCGAATCTGGTCAGGGTCCTCTACCCTCTCACCGTAGCAGCCCATTGCCTCCGCTATCTTGTCGTAGCGAATGTCCACAAAGTCCACCCCTATGAACCGGCCATCGTACCTTTTGAGCTGGCCACCCTTTATCATCCCCCAAGCACCATCGTTGAAAATTATGGCTACGATAGGGGTGCGCAAGCGGCGGGCTGTCTCCAACTCTTGGATGTTGAAGCCGAAGGCTCCATCGCCAGTAAGCAGGTAAACGGGCTTATCGGGCCTGGCGAGTTTGGCTGCTATGGCATAGGGCAGGCCCGCCCCAAGGTGGCCGGAATCGGCCGCCCAGAGGAAGGAGCGCGGTTCGTAAACGCGGTTGAGGTAATGGCTCCAGACTACCGTGTTTCCTCCATCCACTACGGTTATGGCTTCTCTGGGGAAGAACAGGCGCACTTCTTTAACCAGGCGGAGAGGGTGAATTGGCGCTTCCTCCTTTGAGGCCATTTCTTCAAACTGGGCAAGCCAAGCACTTTCGGCTTCCTTAGCCCCAGCGATGAAAGGAGCAGGAGGCCGCGGCCCTGTAAGCTTTTTCACTTCTTCAAGGATGGCCCTTAAGGTTGAGCGCGCATCCCCTACTATGGCCAAATCTACCGGTCGGTTCAAAGCGATGTTTTCCGGAGCAATGTCAATCTGTATCCACTTCTGCTCCCCGATTTCTCCCCATGCCGGGGGTCGCCCCCAGAAATCTATATCCCCAAGCCTTCCTCCCACAAGCAGCACAACATCAGCGGAAGCCTGTGCAGCCATAGCCCCAAAGGAAGAAGCCAAGATGCAAAGGGGGTGGTCTTCGGGGATAGCTCCCCGTGCTCCTGGGCTGGTGGTAACCGCTGCACCAAGGTATTCGGCCAGTTCCCTGAGCTCTTGCCATGCTCCGGAGCGAAGGACCCCTCCCCCGGCATGGATGAGGGGCGATTGGGCTTCCACAAGCCACTTGGCCGCCTCCCGCACAAGCTTTGGGTCACCAGACGGTGGAACCTCGGCCCGATAAGCTGAAGGGTCAAGGATTTGGACCTCTTCCTCCGGCCCGCTTGCGGTCAGCACATCGGAGGGGAAATCCAAGTGGACAGGGCCAGGCCTTCCGGAAGTGGCGATGCGGAAGGCCATCTGGATTAGCTGAGGAATCCTGCGCCAATGGTAGACTACAGCATTCCATTTGGTGATGGGGCGGAAAAGGTTGAGCTGGTCAAGGCTTTGCATTGAGCCATGTTCGGGGTAAATCCTCCAGGTTTGGTTCTGAGCCGTTATCACCAGTATCGGGATAGAATCGGCAAAGGCAGCATAGACCCCAGGGACGAGGTCGGCTGCACCTGGGCCGACGGTTCCTGTGCACACCCCCACTTCACCGGTTACTCTGGCCCAGGCATCGGCCATGTGGGCCGCTGCTTGTTCGTGGCGGGTGGTAACAAACTGGAGGCCCGCTTCTTTCCCGAGCCTGTATATGGCATCGGTAAAGGGGTTAAGCTGATCGCCAGGGATTCCGAAGACGTAGCGGACCCCTTCTTTTAGCAAGCATTTGACCAAAATTTCGGCCCCTTTAATCTCACCCATTGGGAATTAGCTCCTTTCCAGGCACTTTTCGGCTATGGCTGGGAGGGCCACAGCCACATCTTCCCTTATGACCACATCGGCTATGGAGTCGGCGTAAGTGCTCTGGAGGTTTACCACGATTAGTTTGGCGCCATTTTGGTAGGCCAAGGTAGGAAGTTCAGCTGCAGGGTAAACCTCCAGGGAAGAGCCGGCAATTATCATGACATCGCACCGCTGAACTTCTCCGACCGCTTCCAGGAAGACCCACTTCGGGAGCGGTTCGCCAAAGAGGATGACTTTGGGCTTCAGTATCCCACCGCACTGGCATCTGGGTATCTCGCCGAGCTCAAGGTAGTTGTGCAGGAAGCTTTCGGTGGGATAGGAGCGGCGGCATATTATGCATTCGGCCTCACGGATGTGGCCGTGGATTTCCAAGACCCTCTTGGAGCCGGCCTTTTGGTGGAGACCATCTATATTCTGGGTTATTACCGCTTTGAGCAATCCGGCCTCCTCAAGCTTAGCCAGGGCTATGTGGGCGGGGTTGGGCTTGCTTTCCAAAAGGGTTTTACCCAGAGGGCGGAACCACTCAAAGAAGCGTTCGGGATTTAACCGGAAAGCGTAGATAGAAGCCACGGCCATCGGGTCTACTTTCTCCCAAAGGCCTGAGCCTGGGCTTCTGAAGTCCGGGATTCCAGAGGGGGTGCTTATGCCGGCGCCTGTTAGAGCCACTACGTATTTGGACGAAAGGATAATCTGTGCCGCTTTCTCAACCTCAGTCATCATTCCCTCCAATCCCTTAGGAGCCGCGAACTGGCTCTACCTTCACAGCGCAAATCTTGTACTCCGGTATGCGGGCTATTGGGTCAAGGGCAGCATGAGTAAGGGCGTTGGCTGCGGCCTCGGCGTAGTGGAAGGGGATGAAGACTACCCCAGGCTTTATGCGATCGGTTAACCGCACGGCCACCTCTATTGAGCCTCGTCGGCTTGACACCTTTACCTTCTTGGCTCCGTTGAGCCCTATCTTTTCGGCATCGCTGGGGTTTATTTCCACATAAGGCTCAGGGGCTTCTTGTTCCAACTTGGGTGAGCGCCGGCTCATGGAGCCTGCGTGGTACTGGAACATAGTGCGGCCGGTGGTTAGGATAAACGGGTATTCTTCGTCGGGAAGTTCTGCTGCCTCGCGGAAATGGATGGCGTGGAAGCGGCCCAAGCCACGGGTGAATTTCTCTTTGTGAAGGTATGGGGTTCCGGGGTGCTCTACTGAGGGGACAGGCCACTGGAGCGAGCCTTCTTTGTCCAGCCTTTCGTAAGTCACACCACCGTAGCTTGGGGTCACTTTGGCGATTTCGGCCATTATCTCTTCAGGGGAGGAGAACTCAAACCCTTTAGCCCCAAGCTTCTTAGCCAGTTCGCAGATTATTTCCCAATCGGCTTTTGCCTCACCAGGTGGGTTCACAGCCTTGCGCACCCGCTGAATTCGCCGGTCGGTGCTGGTAAAAGTCCCATCCTTTTCGGCGAAGGATGCGCTGGGAAGGATTACATGGGCCAACTGCGCCGTTTCGGTGGGGAAAATGTCCTGGACTACAAGGAATTCAAGCTTCTCAAGGCACTCCTTAACGTGATGGATATCGGGGTCGGTAACCATTGGGTTCTCGCCCATTATGTATAATGCCCGAAGTTGGCCCTCGCCGGCAGCGTTGACCATTTCTACAACCGTTAGGCCGGGTTGCTCGGGAAGGCCTTCTACACCCCAGGCGGATTCAAACTTGGCCTTAGCTTCAGGGGATGTAACAGGCTGATAACCGGGGTAGACGTTAGGTAGACCTCCCATATCGCAAGCGCCCTGGACGTTGTTCTGGCCTCGGAGGGGGTTGACCCCAGCTCCGGGAATTCCGATGTTGCCAGTAAGCATGGCCAAGTTAGCGATGCTTTTGACGTTATCGGTTCCGGTGGTATGCTGGGTTATGCCCATGGCATAGAGTATGGCTGCAGGCTTGTTCTGGGCATAGAGGCGTGCCGCAACCCTCAAATCGTCGGCGGGGATACCGGCGATTTCTTCCACCCGCTCCGGGGTGTATTCCTTTACCACTTCCCACATCTCTTCAAAGCCTTCGGTCCGCTTCTCTATGAACTCCTGGTCTGCAAGTTCTTCAGTGATGATGACGTTCATCAAGCCGTTTAGCCAGGCCACATCAGTCCCAGGGCGCGGACGGAGGTAAATGTCGGCCAGGCGGCCTATCTGCACTTCCCTGGGGTCAATGACAATGATTTTTGCCCCTCTCTCCTTAGCCTCCATTACGTGGCTGGCGATAAGGGGGTGAGCTTCGGTGGTGTTGGAGCCGGTGATGAGGAAGCAGCGGGTATACTGGCTGAACTCGGGGATGGAGTTGGTCATAGCACCGCTGCCGAAAGAGGCGGCCAGACCGGCCACCGTAGGGCTGTGTCAGAGCCGGGCACAGTGGTCCACGTTGTTGGTTTTGAAGAATGAGCGGGCGAGTTTCTGCAGCAGGTAATTCTCCTCGTTCGTGCATTTAGCCGAGCTAAAGAAGCCTATAGCTTGGGGGCCGTAGGTGTCACGGATTTGGAGGAGCTTTTCGGCAATCAGGCTGAGGGCTTCGTCCCAAGAAGCTTCTCGGAAGCTTCCTCCTTCCCGTATCAGCGGCTTTTTCAGCCTATCAGGATGGTTGACGAAAGCGGTGGCGTTCCAGCCCTTTATGCAGAGCTTGCCACGGCTTACCGGGTGTTCTTTTGCTGGCAACACCCCTACGATTTCTCCATCCAAGACCTGGATGTAAAGCCCGCAGCCAGCGCCGCAGTATGGGCAAACGGTGAGAACGTTCTTATATTCCATGCTTTCCTCCTCCTATTCCCTGATGACTGCATCGGCAAGGGTAAGGGGAAGGGGCGGAGCCGCTTCCAAATCAGCTCCAGGCTCGTACCCCAGCATCTCCTTGACATCCTGCCGGATTAATTCGTAGAGGACGGTCAAAGGTATGTGTGCAGGGCAAGTTAATTCACACTGACGGCAGAGGACGCATCGGGTAGCCATATGCATGGCTCGGATTAAGTGGAAGGAGGGGAAAGGCGGGGCCAATACCCCAGGCTCAACCCAAAGGGGGTCTTCCAGAGCGCAAGATTCGCAGAAGCATTCGGGGCAGATGTTGCGGCAGCCGTAACATTTGATGCACTTGGCAAACTGCTTCTGCCAGAAAGCCCTTCTTTCTTCCAAAGGAATCTTGGGGTATTCAGCCAATAGAGGGTGAGGTGAACCAGCCGGAGCGGGTTGGCCGAAGGTTTTGCCCTGAGGCCACTTTTCAAGGCGAGGGAAGGGGTCAGCGCAGTGGCATTCTTCAGCTTCTTCGGCAGTGCAGGCAACTCCGAAGACGTAAAGCCTCTGGGGGTCTACCTGATTTCGCTTCGCCATTTCCGCCAAAGCGCGCAGGTCGCAACCCCTGGCCACTACTCCGAAGTGGGCCTGCGGGTAACGTCTCTGGAGCAAGGACACGATAGGGCCGAGTGGGTAACGTGGCTCCAGAGCCAATTGGGACAAATCGTCTCCAGGGCGAAAGAGGTAAGGGGCAGTGCCTTCCACTGCCCGCCGCAGTCCAATTACCCCATCCAATTCCTTAAGCTTTTGCGCTAAGTGGTCCCTCAATGCTTCCATTATTTCTGCATTCTCAGCCATGTTTTTCCTCCTCTCACCCCTTAATTTCCCTTTCAATTGGGCCAAGGGCTCGGATAGTTTCCACGAACTCTTTTGTCACCTTAGCGAATTTTGTGCTCTCAGCCGATGATACCCAATCCAGGCGCAGGCGTTCAGGATTTATGCCGAAGTAAGCCAAGAGCTTGCGCAAAAGCGGGATACGTTTTGCCGTCCGGTGGTTACCGCTTATGTAGTGGCAATCGCCGATGTGGCAACCGAGGACCAATACTCCATCGGCGCCGGCTCTGAAGGCTCTGATTATCATTTCCGGGGAGACCCGGCCCGAGCACATTACCCTTATAGGCAATATGTTAGGGGGCGATTCCAAGCGGGCTACTCCGGCATTATCAGCGCCAGCGTAGGAGCACCAATTGCAGAGGAAAGCGACAATTTTGGGTTCAAATTCCTCGGCCATGGGTCCACTCCGTGTTTGAGAAATTTTCCACAACAAGTTTACCACAAAAGGCCAAGGCGGTCAATATCCAGGTGTAGCTGGGTAAGTCCCAGAATTGAAATTTGCCTTCGTGCGCAGTTTGTGGTATAAGTAACAATGCTCAAGGGAGAAACGTGAGGGAAAGGGCAAATATAAGGCCAAAGGGTTTAAATAAGAGTGCAAAGCTCACCTCTGCAGAGGTGAGCTTTTTATTTCAATCCAGGAGGGGAGGATATGAGCACCGAATTGAATCCTTTTGCGATAGCTCAAAAACAACTGGATGAAGCGGCAAAAATACTTAAGCTTGACGAGGCCACCCATGAGCTCCTCAGGTGGCCCATGAGGGAGTTCCACGTCCGTATCCCGGTGCGCATGGATGACGGAAGGGTTAAGGTGTTTGAGGGCTTCCGTGTCCAATACAACGATGCCCGTGGTCCCACGAAGGGTGGAATTCGCTTCCACCCCCAAGAGACGATTGATACCGTGCGGGCTTTGGCTGCGTGGATGACTTGGAAGACGGCAGTGATGGATTTGCCACTCGGCGGCGCCAAAGGCGGGGTTGTCTGTAACCCCAAGGAGATGAGCAAAGGAGAACTGGAGAGGCTGAGTCGGGGTTACATAAGGGCTTTGGCCCATTACATCGGCCCCGAGGTAGACGTCCCTGCCCCCGATGTCTACACCGATGCCCAAATCATGGCCTGGATGATGGATGAATATTCCAAGATAGTAGGGCACAATGCTCCTGGCGTAATCACTGGGAAACCTTTGCCGTTGGGTGGTTCAGCGGGCAGAGTAGATGCCACGGCCCGAGGAGGAATTTATTGCCTCCGAGAGGCAGCCAAGGTCCTGGGTATCAACCTTCAAGGCGCTACTGCGGCCATCCAAGGATACGGAAACGCTGGAACTTTCGCCCATAAACTGGGTGTGGAGCTCCTTGGCCTCAAAGTAGTAGCTGTCTCCGACTCCAAAGGCGGAATCTACAACCCCAAAGGCCTGGATTACGAGAAGGTTATGGCCCACAAGAAGGAGACAGATGCAGTAATCAACTTCCCCGGGGCCGATAACATAACCAACGAGGAGCTGCTTGAGCTTGATGTGGATATCCTCATCCCGGCCGCTTTGGAGAACCAGATTGGGGAATGGAATGCCGACCGAATCAAGGCCAAGATAGTGGCGGAATTGGCCAATGGCCCCACCACGCCCGAGGCGGATGAAATACTTTTCCAGAAGGGGGTCTACGTTATCCCCGACTTCCTCTGCAATGCCGGCGGTGTGACCGTATCCTACTTTGAGCAAGTCCAGAACTTCTACCTTTACTACTGGGATGAGGAGGAAGTGCACAAGCGCTTAGATGCTAAGATGACCAGTGCTTTCCGTGCTGTCCACGAGACCGCCAGAAAGTACAACGTTCACAACCGCCTTGGGGCTTACTTGGTAGCCGTCTCCAGGGTAGTGGAAGCTATGAAGCTCCGAGGCTGGGTGTAAAGCAGGCTAATCGCCGGGGGCTTCGGACCCCCGGCGATTTAATTTCACGCAATTTCTGAAATCCGCTCCCCCAGTTCTTCAGGGGAACGGGCAGGGAAGAGGCAACGGTTACCTTTACACACGTACGCAACGGGAAACTCGTCCGTGTAAAAACCGTAGGCCTGGATTGTTTGCATATCGCTTTTGGGGTCCAAAGGCACTACGGTTCGGGTAAAGGGGTCGCCATGCCAGGCAGCGGCCAGCAAGCTTTGGGTTGCCGCTTCCTCCATCGGGCCAACTACGTAGATGTGCGCTCGTTCATCCATAGCGCGATGGACGGCTAAGCCGTAAATGGCAGCGTTGAAGCCATACTTCATATACTCACGTTCAAAGGCCAGGAGAGTCCGCTCGGCGATTTCCCGTGCCTTTTGGTCGCCTGTTAGCTCGTGAAAAGTTAGGTAAAGCTCTGCAGCGAAAGCGTTTTCCTCCAGAGGCTTTTGCCGGATTCGCAGGGCTCCGATTGCTTGTGGCTCCTCGGGGCGGTCGTAGAAGCCGCCGCCCTCCCAATCGGCTAAAGATGATTCCAAGCACAGGCGCAATTTGATAGCTCGCTCCAGAAAACGGCGTTCTCCGGTCCGCTGGAAAGCAGCCAGAGCTGCTCGGGCGTAATGGACTTGATCCCCAAGGAGCTTAAGCGCTCCCTTCTTCTGAATATCCACGTAATGGTAGAGAGCACCGGTAGAGGGGTCAAAAGCCAGTGCCCAAACGCTGTCCAGATTGCGGATGGCCATCTCTCGCAGTTGAGCATCGTCCAGCATATCGGCCGATATAAGCAAGGCTAAGGCCATCTGAGCGTTCCAATTCGTATAGATTGTGCGGTCTACTGCCGGCGGAGGACGCATCATCCGCTCTTTGAGGGATAAAGCGTAGTACTCTTCGTCGGCTTCTTGGCTTCCCCAAAAGACTCCCAGCTCTGGCTCGTAGAGCGTTCGCTTTACATATTCCAGCCCTTTTATCGCCGCTTCCTTGAGTCTTTCATCCCGAAGGACTTCTGAAGCATACAAGTAGACCGGAATCAGACGAGCGTGGTCTTCCAGCATCTTTTCAAAGTGCGGAATGCTCCAATCGCGTGTGGTGGAGTAACGGAACCACCCTCCTTCCACTTGGTCGTACAGCCCGCTGTCTGCCATTGTGCGGAGAGTGTGCTGGACCATATCGGCAAGCTTTGCATTTTGGCGGCCGCTTTGGACGTATTCCACTATTAGGAGAAGGTTAACTTCAGGTTGGGGGAATTTGGGGGCTTTGCCGAACCCACCGTACAGTGGGTCGTAAGCGCGGGCAATTAGCTCCAGCAGGTTTAGGATTATTAACCGTGAAAGCTTAGCACCGGCCCTCGCCACCGGGCGGGCGAGCTCTTCTCGGCGCCTGGTAATCTCTTGGAGCTTGCGTCGGATTTCCTCACGGTTGCCTCGGTAATATTGGAGTAGCTGTTGGAGGACTTGGCGCATCTGTTCCGGCGGAATGTAGGTGGCGCCAAAGAGGATTTCTCCCTCAGGGGTAAGGAAAGCCGTAGTTGGCCACCCACCCATGTTGTAGCGGGCATTGATGTCGGGCCGGCGGTCAGTGTCTACCCGGATGGGGATGAAATGGGTATTGATGATTTCGGCAATTTCAGGGTCTGAATAAGTGCCGGTATGGACCGGGTCACCGGGGATGCCTCGGTCCATAACGTGGCACCAGTGGCACCAGCTGGCCGAGATGCTGAGCAGGATTAGTTTGTCCTGTTCCCGCGCCTCTCGGAAAGCTTCTTCCCCCCACTCTCGCCATTGCACTCGCATTACTTCCTCCCTTTGACAAGCTTGCGTTTTTGCGGTAGCATTTTACCATGCCTTTGAATTCTTAGTCAATGGCTAAAGTTATGGCGGTATTCCTGCTGGCTTTGATTTTTGCCTTTCTGAACGGTTTCCACGATAGTGCCAACATTGTGGCGCTGGCCATCTCCTCAAAGGCTATCAGGCCAGGCAGGGCCTTAGCCCTTGCGGCTTTGGCCGAGTTTGTTGCCCCCTTTGCCTTCGGAGTAGCCGTGGCCACTACCATAGGCCACGACCTTGTAGAGCCAAAATCCATGCGGGTTGAAGCCCTTGCCGTAGCCTTGGCCTCGGCTATTGTGTGGAGTCTGATGACCTGGTACAAGGGTATACCCTCAAGTTCTTCCCACGCTTTGCTGGGGGGAATCATAGGGGTCGCAGTGGCCAGCGGTGGGCTTTCAATTGTCAAGCCTTACGGGCTATACAAGGTGGTCCTCTCCCTTTTCCTATCCCCCCTTCTGGGTTTCATTGGCGGCTTCTTCTTGATGAAGATAACCCTTTGGCTGGCCAGAGGGGCTTCTCCGCGGGTTAACTTGCTTTTCAAGCGAGCACAAATAGCTGCAACTGTGATGCTGGCCCTGAGCCATGGCTCCAACGATGCCCAGAAGTCAATCGGGGTTATGGCCATGGCGTTAGCGGGAATGAGAGGGAGCGAGGATTTCTTCATCCCCAGTTGGATTAAGCTCCTCTGCGCTGCCGCCATAGCGGCTGGGGTCGGAGCGGGGGGCTGGAGGATAATGAGGACCATAGGGGGCAAATTCTACAAGATTCGGCCCATTCACGGCTTCTCGGCCCAGCTAAGTTCCGTAGGGGTAATACTTGGGGCAGTCCTTACTGGCGGGCCTGTGAGCACTTCTCAGGTAGTGAGCTCGGCTGTTGTCGGTGTCGGTAGTGCCGAGAGGCTTTCCAAAGTCCGCTGGAAAGTCTTCAGGGAAATCGCTCTTTCCTGGCTTGTAACCTTCCCCTTAACTGCTCTCATCGCTTGGGGCTTATCCCTCCTGCTTCGCCTCGGAACATAATAGGCTCCTCCGGCGTCTTAATTGATGGAAACCATAGCCGGAGGTGCTGGGATGAGGGCGAAAGTCTTTAGGGCTATAGGGTTGGTTTTACTGGCTTTCCTCTTTCTCTCCTCGCCGGTCCTGGCCGATGGAATCATCATCCCTTACCCACCTAAGCCTCCTATGCCCCCGATTTCAACCTTGGAGATAAAGTATCACAGGGTTAACGTGAGCATAAGGGACCAGGTGGCCGTGACCAAGGTTGACCAGCTTTTCTACAATCCGAACCCTTTCCCGGTGGAAGGGGTTACGTTTTCCCCTTCCCTGAGGAGGCAGCTATTTCGGCTTTTTCCATGTATGTTGATGGCAAGAAGCTTGAGGGCAAGCTCCTCAAGAAAGATGAAGCCCGCCGCATCTACGAAGAAATCGTGGGGAAATCCAAGGACCCCGCTCTCCTGGAGTATGTTGGGCGGAATGCTTTCCAAGCCAGCATTTTCCCCATCCCTCCCAAAGGCGAAAGGAGGGTTCAGGTTGAATACACCGAACTACTCCGCTACGAGGGCGGAATCGTTAAATACATTTACCCTTTGGACACAGAACGCTTCTCCGCCAGGCCGATAGAGGAGGTGGCTATAAACGTTGAAATCGTTTCCCAAAAGCCTCTCAAGCTCATCTACTCCCCAAGCCATAAAGTCAGCATTGAGCGGAGCGGGGAAAACAAGGCCGTTGTGGGATACGAGGAGAAGAACGTCCTACCCGACAGGGACTTTGCCCTTTACTTCTCTTTCTCCTCCGAGGATATAGGCCTTAACCTTTTGAGCTACAAGCCGGCAGATGAGGATGGCTTCTTCATCCTTTTCCTTTCGCCTGCTATCCGCCAGGAAGAAGAGAAGATAGCCAAGGACGTGATATTCGTGCTGGATGTTTCTGGCAGCATGGAGGGGGAGAAGCTTCGTCAAGCCAAGGAAGCACTGAAGTTTGTCCTATCTCGCCTGGGCTCGGGGGACCGCTTCAACATTTTAGCCTTTTCCACCGGGGTATCTCTATTTGCCGATTCCCTCGCGCCAATTTCAGAAAAGGAAAAGGCCTTGGAGTTTGTGGAGGGACTCTCGGCCCATGGAAGCACCAACATCTACCAGGCCCTCATGGAAGTCCTCTCCCAGGTAGAAGACCGGCCAACCTACATACTTTTCCTGACCGATGGCTTGCCGACGGTTGGGGTTACTGATGTCCGCCAGATAGTGGAGGATGTTGGGGAAAAAGCCCCTAAGAACATCCGCCTCTTCACCTTCGGCGTCGGGGACGATGTCAATACTTTCCTTCTGGATAAGTTGGCCTCTGAACACAGGGGGATAAGCACCTACGTGCGGCCGGGTGAGGATTTAGAGGCTGCCATCTCTACGTTCTATTCCCGCATAAGTTCCCCAGTCCTTACCGATGTGGCCTTGGATTTCAAAGGAATCAGGGTGCGTGACCTATACCCCTATCCATTGCCTGACCTCTTTGCGGGCACCCAGCTTGTAGTGGTTGGGCGATATCAAGAGGGGGGCAAAGCCACCGTGACCCTTAAGGGCAAGAGGGGTGAGAAAGAAGAGGCATTCTCTTGGGAGGCTGAGTTCCTCAAGAGGGGAGGGGAGGAATTCATCCCCAGGCTCTGGGCCTCGCGACGCATAGGCTACTTGATGGAGCAGATAAGGCTTCACGGGGAGAACAAGGAAATCGTAGACGAAATCGTGTCCCTCTCCTTGCGCTATGGGATTATAACCCCTTACACCTCTTTCCTGGTGGAGGAGGAGGTCTTAACCCGAGAGGAAAGGGAGGAAGCGGTGAGGAAGCTCATGCCTGGCCTGACCACGGCTCCTCAAGCTTCCTTCGGCGGTGCTGAAGTTCAGAAGAGCGTGGTTCAGAGAAACCTCCAGGAAGCGGTGATGCCTGCTCCATCTCCGGCCAGTGCGAAGGTTAAGCAAGTGGGGAGCAAAACGTTCATCTTGAAGGATGGGGTTTGGATTGATACAACCTTTGAGCCTGAGAGGATGGAAGTAGTAAAGGTGCCCTTCGGTAGCGAAGCCTATTTCCGTCTCCTGGCGGAAAACACCCAGCTCGGCCGCTACTTTTCCTTAGGGAAGCGGGTCATAGTGGTGGAAAGGGGCAAAGCTTATGAGGTAGTAGAAGAAGGGCTGGCTAAGCCGGAGCAGAAATCCGGCTTGCTTGATGCTTTCCTGCGTCTGATCCGCAAAGTTTTTAAACGTTACTAAGGGGAGTAGGGGGTTACGGACGGGAAGGTTCCGTAACCCCCTCCTTCTCCTTCACCTAAGGTGCCCAAGACCAATCGGGATTCCTACCTCCGGCGTTTAATTTAGTCATTCCATGCGTCAGCGCCGTTTCACCACTTCCGTCTACGTTGATGACAAAGATGTCAAAAGTGCTTCCTTCAAAGCGAAGCTCTGAATAGTATACAAGCTGCTTCCCGTCTGGTGACCACGAAGGTGCTTTATTGGCCCCGCCGCAGCCTCGCGGATGTTCTGTCACTTGCTGCATACCCGTGCCGTCTGCCTTCATGATGTAAACCTCAAACTTGCAACCTGCCGGCTCGCCATCAAAGGCGATGTATTTCCCATCCGGTGACCATTTAGGGGAATGTAAAGGGCCGGCCTGGAGCAAGCGCACATTGGACCCATCCGCATTCATGACGTAAATGCCATACTTTCTACCACCTCCACCGCCGCTGAAGACGATCTGCTTCCCATCCGGCGAAAAGTCCGGGTAATCCTCACTGATATCGGGGGTATTAGTCAGATTGGTGACCCCGCTACCGTCCGCGTTCATCACGAAGATGTCCAGAAGCCCAGGCTTGATGACCCTGGAGAAGATTATCTTCTTCCCGTCCGGAGACCAGCGGGGGTTGAGTTCCCACTCTGAGCTGTTCGTCAAGCGGGTCTGATTAGAACCATCGGCATTCATGACGTAAATCTCCCAGTTGCCATCCCGCATAGTTGTGAAAGCAATGCGCTTACCGTCTGGCGACCAGGATGGTTCCATGTCATCGCCGCGGGAGTTACTGATAGCGGTAATGCCGGTTCCATCCGTATTCATGACAAAGATTTCACTTGAAGCACCGGGCACTGTCCAGCCGGTTGCGTCAAAGGCTATGCGGGCTGTAGAAGGAGGCTTTGGGAAGCCGGTCGGGGTTACTTTGGCCGGGGCTGTGGTTGGTGTCCCTCCATAGACTTGCGTGCCCTGCTGGCTTGTAGCAGGGGGCGTGGCTATTGGCAAGGCTGTTACTTGCGTTTCAGAGGGCTTAGGGGTGGCCTTTGGCGTAAGCACCCCGCAGGCCAGGGTTGTCACGGCAAAGGCTGTTACTGCTAAAACGGTATAGGCTAATCTTTTGCTCATTCCATCTCCTCCTTTTGGTAATCACCAGGCTTGGTGGTCCTACGGGTAGCAGCGGATAACTATGTTATCCGCTCTGGCGTTGAAATCCCATCCCTCTCCCCTTAGCACAATCTTGGTCACGTTGGGTATCTCCTCGGCCATGGTAAACGTATACCAAGCATTCAGGGGCACTATGGTGGGGAGATTTTTAAGCGGTGGGCAGTTGGCAGGATTTATGCTCCCGTCGTTCACCGCAAGAAATCCCTCCTCGTATACTACCTCATCCCCACTGTAGAGGTAGACGTGAACCGGGTATTCAAACCAGCAACCGTCGGGATGCTGGCAGCACCACCAGCCTGGATTGGTCAAATCATGGCTGACAACTTTCACATCCAGAGCCAGATAGGTTACCGTTTTCGGGCTGGGGAAAGTCTGTTCAACCCCAATGGTCCCTCCACCGTTGCCCGACCCAGTTCTGACCCAATTTAGAACCATTCCGTGAGCTGGCCCATCGGTTACAGTCGCCAGCTTGAACGTGCCTCGCCCCGAAGGACCCACCTTTGTCCAGCCATTTAAGCCTGCGGAGAAATCTCCATTGACAATGCACTGCATCGCCTGTGAGGGTGTGGTAGGTGTCCACGTCGGCGTAATTTTGCGCGTGGGGGCTGGAGTCTTTAGGGGCGTGGGCGTATGCCTCGGCGTGGGTAGACAGGTCAAGGTTGTCACAGCGAGAGCAAGGATTGCTAACAGTAGATAAACCGATTTCCTTTCCATCTCCTCTCCTCCTTTTGGTAATCACCAGGCCAAGCGGCCCAGCGTTTCTGGCCTCAGCCTACCACAAAGCCCAGGCTCCTTTTGCCCTTAGGAGGCCTGCGGTAACCTCAATCCTTAAATTGAAAACTTTTCAATATTTGCTCAAAGGTGCCGGAGTAGGTTGCAAACGACCCAGGCAAGGCATGGAAAGAAAGCACATAGATTACCCCATCCTTCTCCAGCCAGATGTCGCGGAATTGCCACCAGGGCTCGCCCCATGGACGCTTGTAGGTAATCTCGTAACCCGATAACTTGCCCTGTTCAAACCGTCGGGTTGATACGTCCCGAGGCTCGGGGAGAGCCTTTTGGTAAGCTTGTGTGAACCGGGTTTCAAGGTCTTGGCCCTCTGGCAGTGGGGAAGAGGCCACTGCGAAGAAAGCCTTGCCTTTTCCCCGGTCAGGGGGATGCTGTATCATCACAAGTGTTTGCACGCCGAGGCCGTAATACTCCTTTCCTGATGAGGCAGACTGACCGAAGACTTCTTCCATCGTCTGCCAACCGGCCGGGATAGTAAAAGTGAAAGCTTCATGCTTGTAGGTACGCGGGCCCATAGGGACACAGGCTGCCAAAAACAAAAGCCCGAAAAAGCTTGCTATTCGTTGCAAAGTAGACATCTCTCACCTCACTAAAGTGCAATTGGACTCCTTTAGCCAGGAGCAGACCCTACTCCTTGCTCTTCTTTTGACGGCTGTAGCGCTGCATCATAGACGATGATAGCTTTCTGCCCTGGCATCTGCACATCGGCCCAGCGGCCGTGGGGCGGAAGAGGGACGCCGTCGGCCCAAGCAGGAGGTGGCGCGAGGGTAAGGGAGAGGATTACAATCGCTCCCAATGAAATGGACAGCCACTTGCTATAGCGCATAGTTTGCTCCTCCTCAGCAGGCAATAAGCCGCGGGTTGCCAGTGAAGAAGGCTGTTGCTTACGCCTGCTTTTATAGAACCTAACCGGCTTGTCCGCAACTGGGGCGAAATTTAGGCGTTTGCCTAAATTTGGCTTCAATTGCGGCTGTATAGGTGATTACTTCGGCGCTAAAAGCAGCATAGCATGAATTTTGAGTTTTGTCAAATTAAGCGGGAAAGCTTTTAGGATTAGCCTGATGAGCCTCGTAACGGGAGCTTTATTATCATTGCCTTAGTGAGGCTTAAAAGAGCAATTTTAGCTCCAGCGACAACTTGGGCCGGATGCGGAAAAACCTGGCCTTGCTATTCAATGACTGGGATTAGATTCTCCAGCGACAATAGCCAGCACCTGTGCGGTAACCCAGGCAACTGCGCTTAGCCAGCCCTGTCGTCAACTTTAACCGTAGTGCCACTATGCCCACACTTTGCGGAGGCTGGCCACAAGCTAAAGGCCCAAGGAGGCCGTTTTTCCTACTCTTCGGGGGCTATGGTATAATTTTCCACACCTTTAAAAGGAGAAAGGCCTATGGCTCTAAATGCCCCTTTCTGGCGAACTTCCATAACTTATTTTGAGCCCAACGTCATACGCATACGGGGCTACGCCATAGAAGAAATCATTGAGAACCTTTCCTTCGGGGATGTTTTCTTCCTCCTAATCAAGGGTGAAATCCCCAAGCGCAACGAGGGAAAGCTGATTGAAGCCATTTTCGTGTCCTGTTGCGACCACGGCTTCTTGGCCCCTTCGGTTAATGCGGCCAGGTTCGCTGCTTCCGGTGGAGTCCCATTGCCTCAGGCAGTGGCAGCGGGCCTTTTGGCCATCGGTAAGTATCACGGAGGAGCTATTGAGGATTGTGCGGCCCTCCTCAAATCCCTCGCTAACGCATCCCCCGAGGAAATCCGAAGGGTAATCCGAGAAAAGCTTGCCCGAAAGGAACGCATCCCCGGCTACGGTCACCCCATCCACACTGCCGACCCCCGCATCAAAGCTCTCTGGCGAAAGGCTCAGGAGCTTGGCCTGGCCGGAAGCTACGTTGACCTCGCTTTTGAAGTGGAGAAAATCCTGCAGGAAGAGGCAGGCAAGCCTATAAAGTTAAACGTGGATGGGATTATCGCTGCCCTGGTTTTGGAAATGGGATTTGACCCATCCGTCGCTTCTGCCTTCTTCCTTATCTCCAGGACCCTCGGCCTTGTGGCTCACGTTTACGAGGAAGTGACGAGGGAGAAGCCCTTCCGTGTGGTCCCAAAGGAGGATACTTTCTACGATGGGCCTCCTCCTCGGACCCTCGCTTCCCAGGTAAGCAAAGCGCCCGCCGATGGCGCGGATAACTCACTCAAGGAGGAATAGCCATGGATTTCAGCTGGAGCGAAGAGGAAAAGCTTTGGCGTAACACAGTCCGAGACTTTGCCCAAAAAGTCATAGCCCCAAGGGTGAGGGAAATTGACACCGAAGAGCGCATCCCTGACGAAATAATCAAGGGGATGGCCGAACTTGGGCTCCTGGCTCTGACTGTCTCCGAGGAATACGGGGGGATGGGAGCTTCCTGGACAATGGCTACAATCGCCGCTGAAGAGCTTGGCCGGGCCGATATAAGCCTGGCAGTGCCAGTTTTATACTTGGTGGAAGCAGCATGGGGCTTCATCTTTGACCGCTACGGCACCCCCCAGGCTAAGGAGGAATACCTGCCCAAAGTAACCAAGGGCGAGGCTTTCTTGGGAATCGCCACCACCGAGCCCGAAGGAGGCTCCGATATACTTGGAGCTTGCCGCACTAAGGCCGTCAAGGAAGGAAACCATTGGGTCCTGAACGGAGAAAAGGTTTACATAAGCGGTGTCTTGGAATCCCTCCGCTGGGGTGGGATACACCTTACCTTGGCTCGGACCGATTTCAACCCCGAGGCTGGCCACAGGGCTTTTACCTTCTTTGCCGTCCCCCTGAAGGATACGCCAGGCATTACTACCACCCGCTTCATAGACATGGGAAGAATGGGCATATCTACCGGCGGCTTCCATATGGACAACGTCCGTCTACCTGAACACTACATGGTTGGGGAATTGAACCGAGGTTTCTATCATGCCATGGAAGGCTTCACTGCGGCCCGGGTCCTCATAGGGGCTACATGCATCGGTGCGACAGAAGCAGTCCTGGAGATGGGGATAGAGCACATAAAGCAGCGGCGAGCCTTTGGTCGCCCCCTTGCCTCCTACGAAGGAATCCAATTCCCGCTGGTTGAGCACTATACTAACCTGGAACGCAACCGCCTTTTGGTCTACAAGGCCGCCTGGATGCTGGACAAGCTTTACAAAGAGAAAGCTTTTACCCACCACGACACGGCCCTAATCGCTGCTATGGCCAAACTCAGGGCGCCAATTGACGGCTTTGCGGCAATGAATGAGGTGGCCGACTGGTTCGGAGCCTTGGCTTACACTAAAGAGGCACCAATAGAGATGGGGATAAGGGGGATTCGCTCCTATTCAATTGGGGCGGAAGGGGCCCAGAACATAATGCGCTTAATCATCGCTCGGGAAATCTTAGGCCCGGAGTACCTCCCTTACAGACAATGAGCGGGCTCAGAATCCTTAAGGACAACGAGATAAACCTTGAAGAATGGGATGATTTCACCCGTCGTTCCCGCTATGGCCATATCCTCCAGAGCTCACTCTGGGGGAAGCTGAAAGAGGGCTTCGGCTGGAGGGCAAGGCGAATCCTGCTGCTCAAAGATGGCTTGCCCCTGGCCGGAGCCCAAATCCTCTTCCGGCCCCTCCTCCCAGGCCTCCCAAAGCCAGTTGTGGCCTACATCCCCAAAGGCCCAATCCTCCCCCCTGATGAGAGCGAGGCCGCTCGGCTTCTGCTGGATGCCATCCATGCCTGTGCCAAGGAAGAAGGCGCAGTTTTCCTCAAGGTTGAACCCGATTGGCTGGATTCTCCGCAAGCAGAAGCAATCCTAAAAAGCTGGGGATTTATCCCGGCTCGCACCATCCAGCCCCGTAGCACAATTGTGCTTGACATAACACTATCGGAAGAAGAAATCCTGGCCAGGATGAAACATAAAACTCGCTACAACATAAAGCTTGCTTCCAAGAAAGGGGTGAAGGTGCGTCCGGGAAGCCTTGACGATGTGCCGACTTTCTACCAGCTCATGGTGATAACTTCCAAGCGGGATCGCTTTGGCATTCATACTCTTGGCTATTACCGTAGGGCTTTGGAGCTTTTCGCCCCTTCGGGCGATGGAATCCTGCTCCTGGCTGAGTACGAGGGAGAGCCCTTAGCTGGGCTTATGGCCTTCAAGTGGGGGGAGAGGGCCTTCTACATGTACGGAGCTTCTTCCGACCGCCACCGCAACCTCATGCCCAATCACCTGCTGCAGTGGGAAGCCATCCTATGGGCCAGGAGAGAAGGATGCGTGACTTACGACCTTTGGGGCATACCCGATGAAGTAGGCCGGGAACCGGAACGCTACCAGGATGAACTTCCGGAGCGCACTGGTGGCCTTTGGGGTGTTTACAGGTTCAAGCGTGGCTTTGGTGGCAAAGTAATCCGTTACGTAGGGGCATGGGATTGGGTCTATTCCCCCCTTTGGTATAGCCTATACAAGCTGGCTTTAAGGTTCCTCAGGCTTTAAGCTCAGCCTCCTTGGGTTATGGCCTCCGGTTGGCCTCCGCCGACCTTCATTTAGGCAAATCGCCAGAAGCTTCCTGGTCCTCTCCACAATTCCGGGTAACCCGCCGTGTTCCTCTTTTTGCCATTTGCTAACCCTTAGGCTATAATTTGGAGGAAAACCTTTGGGACGAAGCTTAGGGTGCTATGGTTGGAGAGGTAGAATTAAGGGTAAGGTTTGCGGAAACCGATGCGCAAGGTGTCGTTTACTATGCCAATTACTTCGTCTGGTTTGAAGTAGCCAGGGTAAATTTCCTGCGGTCCTTGGGCTTCAGTTACGCCGATGCGGAAAAGGCAGGGATAGGCTTTGTAATAGCCGAGGCTTCCTGTCGCTACTTAGCCCCGGCTCGCTTTGATGACTTGATTAAAATAAGGACACGGGTGGAAGAGGTGAAAAACTCCAGCTTCACCCTATCCTATGAGGTTCTGAACGCTCAAACAGGCCAGCTTCTGGCCCAGGGCCGAACAGTCCAGGTCTTCGTAGACATGAAAGGGAGCCGAAAGCCTATCCCAATACCTCCTTCCCTAAAGGAGGCATTGGAGAAAGCCCGAGATGGAAAAAATCTTGAATAAGATTGTGCGGATAGAAGGCCAGGTAAAAGGCATAAGGGAAATGGTAGAAGAGGGGCGGGAATGCACCGAGATTTTAACCCAAATCATGGCCGCCAGGGCAGCCTTGGAAAGCGTGGCATTGGATTTGGTTGATGGCTACCTTGAGCAGTGCATTCCGGAAAGCGACCGCAGGAAATTGGTCCAAACCCTTAAACTTTTTCTGAGGAGATGGTAAAAATGGCCGAACCAATGGAAGTAAACGCCGATACTTTCTCTAAAGAAGTCTTAGAAGAGACTGTCCCCGTTCTGGTGGACTTTTGGGCTGAGTGGTGCGGCCCTTGCCGGATGCTTGCCCCGGTTGTAGAGGAAATTGCGCGGGAGATGGATAAGAAGGTAAAAGTGGTTAAAGTCAACGTGGATTTGAACCCTTCTCTCGCCGCTTCCTACGGGATAATGGGAATTCCGACCCTTATCCTTTTCAAGGGCGGGAAGCCCGTGGAAAGGCTTATAGGATACATGCCCAAAGCCAAGATTGTGGAAGCCATAAACCGCCACATTTAGGTGAAGGAGGTGATGGGGAACAATGCCTAAGAGGACATATCAGCCCAAAGTGCGGCACCGTTTCCGAGTGCATGGTTTCCTGGCCAGGATGAGGACAAAGGGCGGGAGAAAGGTGTTGAAGGCCAGGCGGCTTAAAGGGCGATGGCGCCTTACTGTTGATTGATGCGGTTTAAGCTCTGGCACCTTCGGCTCAAGGACCCTGGGCGGATTGAGGAGCTGAGGCGTGAAGGGACGGCCTGGAGTAACCCATATGTGGTGCTTTTAGGTTTGCCGGGAGAGCCTGGGAAGTTGCGGGTGGCTTTTTCCTCCAGCCGTAAGATAGGGAAGATAGTGCACCGCAACCGGGCCCGCAGGCTCCTCAGGGAAGCCGTTAGGTTGAACCAGCACCACATCAAAAAGGGGTGGGACCTTCTATTTATAGCCAAGGCTGGCCTGGCCGAAGCCTCCTTTGAACAAGCCCAGGAAGCAGTAAGAGAAGTCCTTAAGAAAGCACACTTGTGGCAGGAGGAGATAGATTGAAAAAATTGGCCCTCCTTTTAATCCGTTTTTACCAAAAATTCATCTCGCCGCTTAAACCCCCAACCTGCCGTTTCTACCCTTCTTGCTCTGAATACACCTATCAGGCCATAGCCCGCTATGGCTTGCTTAAGGGGGGATGGTTGGGGCTAAAGCGCTTGAGCCGCTGTCACCCTTGGAACCCCGGCGGTTACGACCCTGTTCCTTAGGAGAGGAGAGATGTGGGACCTTCTGGTAGTAACGCCTATAAAGGAAAGCATAACTTTCCTAAGCCACGCCATCGCTTCAGTGGGCATACCTTACCCCTTCGGCTTCGGGATAATCCTCTTTACCCTCATCATCAAGCTCATCACCTTGCCCCTGAATATCCAGCAGATGAGGGCAGCTAAAGCTTTGCAGGACCTCCAGCCTAAACTCCAAGAGCTTCAGAAAAAATATGGGAAGGACAGGGAAAAGCTGGCCCAAGAGCAGATGAAGCTCTACAGAGAGGCCAATGTTAACCCGTTGGCCGGGTGCTTACCAAGCCTTATCCAGCTTCCGATCTGGATAGGGCTTTACCAGGCTCTGTTCAAAATGGCCCAGGAAGGAATCTTAGCCGAAGGGTTCTTCTTCATCCCAAGCCTTGCCAAGCCGGTAGGGATGGGTTGGCTTTGGCCTCCTTCAGCCTGGCACTGGCCCGATATGCCGGCTTACCTCGTTCTACCCATCCTCACCCTCGTAACCCAGCTCTTGGTCCAGAAAATGAGCTCCCCACCTACAACTGACCCCCAGCAGGCAGCGATGAACCAAATGATGTATTTCTTCCCCTTCATGCTCTTCTTCTTCGCCCTCCAGGTCCCTTCAGGCCTTAGCCTATATTGGGTGGTCATGAACCTATTCACCTTGGTCCAGCAATACATATTCATGCAGGGGTGGAAGAAGCCTATTATTGCGGGGAGGAAAACTCATGGCGAACGGACCAAAAAGCCTTGAGGTTACTGGTCCGACCGTTGATGAAGCCATAAGTAAAGGTTTAGCCGAGCTTGGGAAAAGCTTAGATGAGGTGGAGATAGAGGTTATCTCCGAGGGGAAAAAGGGGTGGCTTTTCTTCAAAGGAGAGCCGGCTAAGGTCAGAATCACTGTGAAAGAGCCTCCCAGCATAGAGGAAGTAGCTAAGGAAACCCTGGCAAACCTTGTGGAGAAAATGGGGTTCAAAGCCAAGGTCGTGAGCCGAATCGGTTACGATATGGTAGGTGAGGAAGGTGAAGAGCCTCCCTTGGTCCTCAACCTCACAGGCTATGGCTTGGGCATGCTCGTAGGCCGAAAAGGCGAAATACTCTCTGCCCTCCAGCTACTCACAAGGGCAATCGTCAGCCGTAAGGTAAGCCAGAATGCCAACATAATCGTTGACGTGGAAAACTACCGAGCCAGGAGATGGAAGTATCTATCCCGCCTTGCCCTCCGGATGGCGGAGAAAGTGGAGAGAACGCATAGGACCGTTGTCCTTGAGCCTATGCCCCCCTACGAGCGTCGCATAATCCACCTGGCCTTGAGGAACCACCCCACTGTGACTACTAAAAGCATAGGCGAAGGGGAAAAACGGCGAGTTACCATATTCCTTAAAAACCAAGAAGAATGAGCCCTGCATCTCGGCCCGATTTTTTAGCCATAGGCCACGTAACCAAGGATTTAACCCCGGGGGGCTGGACCATTGGGGGGACTGTCTCTTATGCTTCCATAACCGCCAGAAACTTGGGGAAGAAAGCGGCTATCGTGACCTGCGCGGGCAAGGATTTGCCTTTGGAAAGATTCCTTAGCGGGGTGGAAATATTCAACGCCGGTAGCTCCGGCACTACCACTTTCCAAAACATCTACTTGGACGAAAGGCGAACCCAGTTTGTAAGGGAAGTGGCCCCGAAGATAACGCCATCCCACATTCCCGAAAGCTGGCGCAAAGTGCCCATAGTTCTCATCGGACCTGTTGCTATGGAAGTGGAAGAGGAGGTGGTGGACCTTTTCCCCGAATCCTTGATAGGGGTAACTCCACAGGGCTGGATGCGGCGTTGGGACCAGGAGGGCTTGGTCCATTACCGTCTTTGGGAAGAAGCGCCTCGCGTCCTCCCTAAAGTCAAAGCCTTAATCTTGAGCGAGGAAGACGTGCAGGGGGAATTGAAGCTTGTGGAAGAATTCGCCCGCCTGGTAAGTATCCTTGTGCTTACTCAGGCTGAGCGCGGTGCTACGCTTTATTGGGAAGGAAGAAAAGAAAGCTTTCCGGCCCGACCCGCTCGCTTAGTAGACCCCACCGGTGCCGGCGATGTCTTTGCAGCCGCTTTCCTCATCCGTTACTATGAAACTGGCGACCCTCGCCGGGCTGTTCGCTTCGCCAACGCAGTGGCTTCCTTTTCCGTAGAAGCGCCTGGGGTAAACGGTATACCCAGCCGCAAAACCGTTGAAGAATGGATGGCGAAAGAGGGATGGGAATAATCTACACTATCGCCAATCAAAAAGGAGGGGTTGGTAAGACTACCACGGCTGTCAACCTGGCCGCTTTTCTGGCCGAGGCCGGGAAGAAAGTCCTCGTGGTTGATATTGACCCCCAAGCGAACGCTACTTCAAGCCTGGGGGTAGACAAGAATTCCCTGCCCATTTCTATCTACAATGTGCTTATAGAAAACCTGCCTGTGACCGAAGCTATAGCCCTAACACGCTGGCTGCGGCTTGATTTAGTCCCTTCTTCACCGGCTTTAGCCGGAGCCGAAGTGGAAATGGTAAAGATGGCGGCCCGGGAGCAGCGCCTTAAAAAAGCCCTCTCGCCCGTAGTAGGACGCTACGATTACATCCTCATAGATACTCCCCCAAGCCTTGGCCTCCTCACAGTTAACGCACTGGTGGCATGTCATGGGGTTATAATTCCGGTGCAGTGTGAATACTTGCCTCTGGAAGGCCTCGCTCAGCTTGTAAAGACAATACGTTTGGTCAAGGACAACTTGAACCCAGACTTGCGCATCACCGGCCTTATCCTTACCATGTATGACCCTCATACCACCCTGTCCAAACAAGTAGTCCAAGACGTGCGTTCCCACTTCAGAGGCTACGTATTCCGCACGATTATCCCTCGCAGCGTTAGGCTGAGCGAAGCACCGAGCCATGGCGAGCCGATAAACGCCTACGCCCCCAAATCCATAGGGGCTTTGGCCTACAAAGCCCTGGCTGATGAGCTTATGGAGAGGGATAGGAAGCGTGAAAGTTAAAATCGGCTGCTGTGGTTTCCCCAAGCCCAAAGCGCGCTACTTTGAAACCTTTCGGCTGGTAGAAATTCAGAACACCTTCTACAAGCCTCCCAAGGTTGAAACGGCCAGGAAATGGCGTCAGGAAGCCTCGCCCGGCTTTGAATTCACCCTGAAGGCTTGGCAACTCATAACTCATCCCCCTTCAAGCCCAACCTATCGCAAAGCCGGCATCAAAGTTCCCCAGGACAAATCTTCTGCCTACGGCTTCTTCCGCCCAACACCCGAAGTCTTTCAAGCTTGGGAGACTACTCTGGCTATAGCTGAAGCCTTGGAGGCTAAGATAGTAGTCTTCCAATGTCCAGCGGCTTTCTCGCCTACCGAGGAGAACATCGCCAACATGAGGGTTTTCTTCCGGGAAGTGCCCAGGAAAGGGCTGATATTTGCTTGGGAACCCAGGGGGGATTGGAGCGATTCGGAGATAAAGAGGCTATGTGAGGAACTGGAACTCATCCACTGTGTGGATCCCTTTCAGCGCCTGCCGGTGACCGGAGGACTGGCCTATTTCCGATTGCATGGTAAGACGGGCTACAGCTATCGGTTCACAGAGGAAGATTTAGCCTGGCTCAAGGGGCAATGCGAACCGTTTAACGAAGTCTATTGCCTTTTCAACAATATCTCCATGTGGGAATCAGCTTTAGCCTTCCGCGAAATCCTCAGTGGTGGCTCTCCCGGCCTCTGAGGAGGTCAAGGCCGTGGGGGAGGGCCGGTAAGATAGCCTCAAGGTTTTCTCGGGCGGCCTTTGGGCTACCAGGCAAGTTCACAATCAAAGTCCTTCCTCTTATCCCGGCCACGGCTCGGCTAAGCATAGCGTGAGGAGTCTTTTGAAGGCTCGCTGCCCTCATAGCCTCGGCCAAACCAGGAGCTTCTTTCTCAATCACAGCCTTAGTTGCTTCCGGGGTAACATCCCTTGGAGTAAAGCCTGTCCCGCCTGTAGTGAGGATAAGCTCTAAATCCAACTCATCGGCCCATCTTTTAAGCACCTCTTCAATCAACTCTTTTTCATCGGGCACAATCTCTTCCACCACCACTTCAGCCCCGAGCTTTTCCTCCACGATTCTTCGCACCTCTGGCCCGCTCAAATCCTGATACTCTCCCCTTGAAGCCCTATCGCTCACCGTAAGTATACCTACCCTTATACCCATGGGCCTCCTCCAGCCTTGGCTTTGGTATATCGTACCCTGTTTTGCCCAAATGAGCAAATAACCGAAGCCTCGCCTTGAAGGCTCAGCTTTATCCTTGTTAATTATGCTTGCCTTTTGGGCTTAGATATGCTAAACTTGAATTGCAAGCTACTGGGGAGGTCCGCCATGGTAGAAGTGACCATTGAACAGAGGATAGCCAAGCTTGAGGGGATAGTTGAAGAGCATTCCAAGATTCTGGACCACATAAGCCAGAGGTTTACTTCGCTGGAGGACAAGCTTGACGATTACTGGGGTAGGCTTGATTCCAAGATAGAGATAACAAGGCAAGAACTAAGTGCCACCAGGAGAGAGCTTGATGGCAAGATTGAAAGCCTGAGGAAGGACCTTGAGAGCAAAATAGAGGGTGTAAGGCAAGACCTTGATGGTAGGATAGAGGGGGTAAGACAGGACCTTGAAGGCAGAATAGAGGGTGTAAGGCGGGACCTTGAAGGCAAGATTGAGGGGGTAAGGCTGGGCCTTGAGAGCAAGATAGAAGAGGTAAGGCAGGACCTTGAGGGCAAGATAGAGGGGGTAAGGCAAGAACTTACGGCCACAAGGAAAGACCTTGAGGGCAGGATAGAAGGGGTAAGGCAAGACCTTGAGGGTAAGATAGAAGGGGTAAGGCAGGACCTTGAAGGCAGGATAGAGGGGGTAAGGCTGGGCCTTGAGGGCAAGATTGAGGGTGTAAGGCAAGACCTTGAAGGCAAAATTGAGGGGGTAAGGCAAGAGCTCATAGCCACAAGGAAGGACCTTGAAGCCAGAATAGATGTTATTTCCTCTCGCATGTGGTGGATTATAGGGCTGATTATATCTATGTGGGTGACCATAATTGGCGCCATAATAGGGTCAATTGTTTTCCGGTAGCCTAAAGGGCAGGGGAGGGATTCCCTTTGGCTTCGGTAAGGAAGTTTGAGCCTGCGTATCTTGCCCTTTATGAATCGGGGGAATTGAAGAGAAGGGTTGAGGAGGCCGTGGCCCGGTTGGCTAAGTGTGATATATGCCCAAGAGAATGCGGGGCTAATCGCTTGGAGAGCAGCAAAGGGGCAGGATGCCGCACCGGAAGGAAAGCGGTAGTCTCCAGCTTCCACCCCCATTTCGGAGAAGAAGACCCCTTGGTCGGGCTACACGGCTCCGGCACCATCTTCTTCTCTTGGTGCAACCTCCACTGCCAATTCTGCCAGAACTACGAGATAAGCCAACTGGGTGAAGGCAGGGAGGTGGAACCCTCGGAATTGGCTGCTATGATGCTCTACCTCCAAGACCTGGGCTGCCACAATATAAACCTGGTCTCGCCAACCCATGTCGTCCCCCAAATCCTGGAGGCCTTACTGATTGCTGTGGAAAAAGGCCTTAGACTCCCCTTGGTCTACAACACCGGAGGTTACGATTCAATCAAGACACTCAAGCTTTTGGATGGTATTGTGGATATTTACATGCCTGATATGAAATATTCCGACCCCGAAATTGCGTGGCGCTATTCCAAGGTTAAAGATTACCCCGCTGTGAATAGAGCTGCTGTTAAAGAAATGCACCGCCAAGTAGGGGACCTCGTCTTGGATGAGCGGGGGATAGCTGTGCGGGGCCTTCTCGTCAGGCACTTGGTGCTTCCCAACCGCTTGGCCGGAACTGAGGAAGTGGTCAAGTTCTTAGCCGAGGAAATTTCCCCCAATACTTATCTTAACATAATGGACCAATACCGCCCCTGCTACAAAGCCCATCAGATTCCGGAACTTTCCCGCCGCATAACCTTTGAGGAATACGAAGAAGCTTTGGAGGTGGCCCGCAAGGCTGGCCTTAACCGTCTGGACAAGCGTCAACCAAGGTTAGTCTGGCTTTTCGTTTAGGGAGAAGCGATGACCGCAGTAAGCAATCATTTCCCCTATCCGGGTCCCAAGGTTGTGGCCATAGGAGGGGGGCACGGACTCTACACTCTCCTAAAAGGCCTCAAAAGATACACCCAGGAGATAACGGCTGTAATCACCGTTGCCGATGATGGGGGCTCATCGGGCAAAATACGCAGGGATTTCAACACCTTGCCTCCCGGTGACTTTCGCAATTGCCTTGTGGCCCTGGCCGATGATGAAGACCTAATGGCCAAGCTCTTCCAATTTCGCTTTGGCCGGGGGGCAGGCCTCAATGGGCACACCCTGGGCAATCTCTTCCTTACCGCTTTAGCCGAAGTAGCCGGAAGCTTTGAGAAAGCCTTGGCCGAATCGGCGAAAGTTCTGGCTGTGCGGGGGCGTATTCTCCCTTCAACTACCGAAAGGATAACCCTCTGCGCCGAAATCCATTGCCCCGAAGCCTCCGAAATCGCTTTGGTAGAAGGGGAGTCGGCAATACCCAAGAAGGGTGGCAGGATTGACCGAGTTTTCATAAAGCCAGAGGGGGCTAAAGCTTACCCCGAAACAATAAAGGCCATACTCAACGCCGATATCATAACAATCGGCCCGGGAAGCCTTTTCACCAGCATAATGCCCAATTTACTGGTGGAGGAAATAGCCGAAGCCATAAGGGCTTCAAAGGCCCTAAAAATCTACATCTGCAACATAGCCACCCAGAAAGGCGAGACCGATGGGTTCACCTTGGAGGACCACGTAGAGGCTTTGGAGAAAAACGTGGGGAAGGGCCTCTTTGAAATAATAATAGCCAACGCCAACCTTGAATTTGAAGTGCCCAACGCTGAGCCGGTCCCGCCAATCCTCAGCAATCCCAGCTATCAAGTTTTTACGGCTGACCTTGTGGATAGAGAGAACCCTTGGCGGCACAACCCTGAGCGGCTCGCCGAGGTTATAATGCAAATCTACTATCAAGGAGGTGTGAGATGGTCAAAGTAGCCATAAACGGGTTCGGGCGAATAGGGCGTCAAGTCTTTAAAGCCATGTGGGAAAACTACCGCGACACCTTTGAAGTAGTGGCCGTGAACGACTTAGCCGATGCCAAAGTCAATGCTCACCTTCTCAAATATGACTCCAATTACGGGCGCTTCCGGGCTGATATAAGAGCCGAAAGCGATAAGATTATCGTTGACGGGCATGCTATCAAAGTCTTCTCGGTAGCCGACCCCTCTAAGCTGCCATGGGGCGAATTGGGGATTGATATTGTAATTGAGTCCACCGGCGTGTTCACCGATGCCGCCAACGCCAAGGCCCATATCAATCCCGCCGGGGCCAAAAAGGTCATCATAACTGCCCCGGCCAAAAACGAGGACATCACCATAGTTATGGGTGTGAACCACGATAAGTATGACCCCGACAAGCATCACATCGTTTCCAATGCTTCTTGCACTACTAATGCCCTCGCTCCGGCCGCTTACGTGCTCCTCAAAGAGTTCGGTATCCAGAAAGGCCTGATGACTACAACCCACTCTTACACCAACGACCAGCGCATCTTGGACCTTACCCACAGGGATTTGCGCAGGGCAAGGGCTGCTGCTCTTAACATAATTCCCACATCTACCGGCGCGGCCAAAGCCATCCACTTAGTAATCCCTGAACTAAAGGGCAAGATGCACGGCATCGCTCTGCGTGTTCCAACTCCTACCGTCTCCGTGATAGACCTGGTTGTGCTTACGGAAAAGGAAACCTCTGCTGATGAGGTCAACGAAGCTTACAAGCGCTGGCAGAAGAAGTGGGAGGGACAAGGCCTTAAGGTTTTGCGGGTGGAAGAGGAACCGTTGGTCTCCCTGGACTTCAAGGGGGACGAATACTCTTCCATCATTGATGCGGAAAACACAATGGTTATGGGCGGCAACCTGGTGAAAGTGCTGGCCTGGTACGATAACGAATGGACCTACAGCCTTAGGGTTGCCGATTTGGCCAATTACATGGCCAGCTTCATGAAATGAGGTTGCCGGAAGGGAGCCTCCTAAACCGGCCAGAAATCCGTAAGGCAGCCTATTTCCTGCTGAAAAAAGTCAACAAAGCCATCCGAGAGCACAAGCTCATAGAGGAAGGCGACAGGATAGCAGTAGCAGTTTCGGGGGGCAAGGATAGCCTTGCCCTCCTTCATCTTCTCCACTGGAGGAGGCTCTTTGCCCCAGAGCATTACGAGATTATCGCCATAAACGTCCAGAACGATTATGGCTTTGGGGTCCCGAAAGAGGTGCTGGAAGGCATTTTCCAGAGGGAAGGAATCCCTTATGTGTTTGAGCACATAAGCCTGAAGGAAGGGGCTAAGCCTGATGAGGAGCCCTTGAATTGCTTTTGGTGCTCTTGGAACCGCCGAAAAGCCCTCTTCTTAACTGCTTATCGGTTGGGGTATCCCAAGGTAGCTTTTGCCCACCACGCCGATGATGTTGCGGCCACTTTCCTCCTCAACCTCTTCTTTCACGGCCGGCCTCAGGGCTTGAAGCCGAAGGTTTCCCTCTTCGGCGGGCTAATTACCATAATCCGTCCACTCTTTTACGTGGAGGAGAAGGAGATAATAAGCTTTGCCCAAAAGGCCGGCTTAATGGTGGAACAGAACCGCTGCCCTCGGGCCGCTGAAACTAAGAGGGCCAGGATGAACGAGCTTATGCGTGCTTTAGGAAAAGAAATCCCTTCACTCAAGGCCAATTTGCTTAAGGCTTCAGAAAGGTGCAAGGATGAAGAAGTTGGGCCTTAAAGAATGCCTGCGGTGCGGACGTCGCTCTCTGCTCATAGCTTCGGCGATTGGCTTCTGCGCCGATTGCATCCGAAACCATCCTGACGAGACCCTCCCCTTAATCCTTCAAGCCCATGCTGAGACCAGGCTCCGTTTTGGCCTCCCACCGGCTCCTCCCAAGGACCCTTCCGGTGTAAAATGCGTTCTTTGTGCCAACGAATGCCGGATTCCGCCAGGGGGCAGGGGCTTCTGTGGCCTCAGGGAAAACCAAGACGGCAAGCTTGTATCCTTGGCTGGCTCTCCTTCCAAAGGGTTGCTCCACTGGTACCGTGACCCCCTCCCCACCAATTGCGTGGCCGATTGGGTATGCCCTGGCCACAATCAATATGGCTACCATAACTTGGCCGTCTTTTACGGAAGCTGCACTTACAATTGCTTATTCTGCCAGAACTGGCATTTCCGGGGGATGTCGCCTCTTAGAGAAAAGGGCATTTCGGCTGAGGAGCTGGCTTCTTTAGCCAATCCTTACACCTTTTGCGTCTGCTACTTCGGCGGGGACCCGGCCTCCCAGATGCCTCATGCCTTGCAGGCTTCCAGGAAATTGGCGGAGAGAGGGGTAAGGATATGCTGGGAAACAAACGGCTCAATGCATCCTGCCCTTTTGGACCAAGCAGTGGACCTTTCCCTTAGCTCAGGTGGGTGCATAAAGTTTGATGTGAAGGCATGGGATGAGAACTTGCACATAGCTCTTACTGGCTCCAGCAACAAGCGGACTCTTGAAAATCTGGCTCGGGCAGCTAAGCGGATTCCGGAAAGGCCGAAGCCCCCTCTGGTGGTGGTAAGCACACTTTTGGTGCCAGGTTATGTAGATGCAGAGGAGGTGGGGAAGATTGCGCGTTACATCGCCTCGCTTAACCCCTCAATCCCTTATGCCCTTTTGGCCTTTTACCCGCAATTCTACCTTTGGGACCTTCCCTGCACCTCTTACCGTCACGCAAAAGAGTGCGAGGAAGCAGCCCTTTCGGCTGGCCTTACCAATGTCCGGATTGGGAACGTTCACCTTTTATCCCGTGATTACTGAAATTAGGGGCGAAACGCCGCTTCGCTCAACCATACTCGCAATGACAAGGAGGAGGCTATGGAGTTCGTTTGCTCGGCATGCGGCCATTCTTTTCCCTTAGATACCAGGCTCTGGCGCTGCCCGTGTGGAGGATATTTTAACATCCGCGACCCAAAGCCCTACTCGCCATTCAAAGTCCGCTGGCAAACTTTATCCCTATGGCGATACAGGGAAATGCTCCCAGATGTTGGGGAAATCGTCTCCATGGGGGAAGGGATGACCCCAATCGTGGAAGCCGAGTGGAAAGGTATGCGTGTTTACTTCAAGCTGGAGTATCTTTCGCCCACGGGCTCTTTTAAGGATAGGGGGACGACGGTGCTGGTGAGTTTCTTGAAAGGGATAGGGGTTAAGGAGGTGGTGGAAGATTCCTCGGGGAACGCAGGGGCTTCCCTTGCCGCTTATGCAGCCAGGGCGGGAATAAAGGCGCGGATATTCGTCCCGGCCCATTCTTCTCCGGCGAAAAAAGCCCAGATAGCCATCTACGGGGCGGAGCTGGTAGAGGTGGAAGGTCCGAGGGAGGAAGCAGCTAAAGCCGCCCGCGAGGAAGCCGAAAAGGGTTATTACTACGCCAGCCACTACTATAACCCCCTCATCCTGGAAGGAATGAAAACGGTAGCATACGAAATTTATGACCAGCTTGGCAAACTTCCCCATGCCATCGTTCTCCCGGTTGGGCATGGAACTTTGTTGCTCGGGCTCTATCAAGGCTTCCAGGAAATTTTGAAAGCGATAAGCATCCGCATCCCCGCGCTTTACGGAGTGCAGGCTAAAAATTGCTCCCCACTGTTTGAAGCTTTCCATTCGGGCATTGAGAAAATAGATGAATATGCTCCTAAACCTACAGTGGCGGAAGGCATAAGCATAGCCCGTCCTCTCCGGGCCAAAGAGATACTTCAGGCGGTTAAGAAAAGCAAAGGCAGAATTTTGGCGGTGGAGGAAGAGGAAATCCTGAAGGCCCATAAGGAGCTTGCTCAAAAGGGCTTCTTCGTTGAACCGACATCGGCGGTGGCTGTGGCCGCTCTGGACCAACTGACCCACCTTTCAGGTAAGAGGGTTCTGGTTATACTGACCGGAAGCGGCCTCAAAAGCCTTGCGTAACGGCTCAAGGTTCGGGGATGATGTGCAGGGCGCTCTTTTTGAGGGAGACCATTACCTCTTTACCAACTTTGAGGTCTAAGCGCCAGTAAGCGTGCACGGGGATTGAAATTTCAAAATCGTAATCCCTGCCGGTTTCAACTGAGGTCGCTTTGAAGAAGAGGGAATAGTGATTGCCGCGGTGGATTTCCCTCACTATTACCCCGGTCAAGAGGTTTTCTTTGATTCCTTCTCGCACAGGCCTATCGGGCCTTACAATCATCACATCCTCAGGCCGGATGCAGAAAACAACATCTGAGCCGACGGTTGCTTCTTGCGTAGGCGCTTCCAGCACAAGTCCCATCCATTCTATGTGCACCGCCCCTTCATCTTTGCCTACCACTTTCCCTTCCAAGATATTCCTGGCCCCTGTGAATCTGGCTACAGCCCTGGTGCGGGGGTGCCTGAATACCTCCTCTTTTTCTCCAATTTGCTCAATCCTCCCATCATTCACCACGGCCAGTTTGTGGCCCATGGCGAAAGCATCCTCCAAATCATGCGTAACCAGAACCACCGGGATTGCCAGCTCCTCTTGGAGCCTCAAGAGGTCGGACTGGAGTTTGCGTCGGACCGGCCTATCCAGGGCTGAGAAAGGTTCGTCCAGGAGCAAGAGCTTGGGTTCGGCCATGAGGGCTCTGGCTATAGCTACCCTCTGCTTCTGCCCACCCGAAAGCTGGTGGGGGTAGTGACCTTCAAGGCCCTTTAGCCTCATCTTCTCCATTAATATGCTCAGAAGCTCTTTCCCCTTCTTACGGTCCTTACATCCGTAGAGGATGTTTTGGGCTACGGTCATGTGGGGAAAGAGGGCATAATCTTGGAAGACGAACCCTATCTGCCGCAAGTGCACGGGGACATTGGCTTTCACCCTTTTGCCGTCGGAAGAAAAGAGGACTTGGCCATTGAGTTCTATCAAGCCCTGGTCGGGGGTTAGGAGGCCGGAGATGCAGCGCAGGATTGATGTTTTGCCGCTCCCTGAAGGGCCAAAAAGGACCAGAACCTCTTTCCCAAGCTCAAGGTTGACATTAAGGGAGAAATCCCCCAGTTTTTTGGAGAAGTGGGCTACTAATATCGGCTTCATTTTTCCTGCAATTTGTTCACGGCCAGGATAAAGGCATAAGCCAAGGCAGCCGTAACTATGACCCAGAAGGAGGCTATGTCCATCCGATTGATTTGGGTTGCAGTGTAAATGGCCAAGGGAATTGTCCTGGTTTTTCCGGGGATGTTCCCGGCCACCATCAACGTAGCACCGAATTCCCCGAGGGCTCGGGCAAAGCTTAGGATGACGCCGGCCAGAATGCCTCGGCTGGCCAGAGGAAGGGTTACATCAACGAAAGCCCTCCACGGAGGCTTCCCCAAAGTCCTGGCGACCATCTCAAGAGATATGTCTACGCTTTCCAAAGCAGCTTTTGCCGTCCGGAACATGAGGGGAAGAGCTACAATCCAGGAGGCCAAAACTGCAGCCTTCCAGGTGAAAAGCCAGCCAAGCCAGCCCAGCGGTCCATTCCTGCCCATTATCACCAAAAGGTAATATCCCACCGAACTCGGCGGAAGGGCTAAAGGCAGAGTCAGGAGGGCTTCTACCAAACTCTTGCCGGGGAAGCGAGCTTTTGCCATTAGTATGGCGAATCCAAGCCCCGTTACGGCGGTCAAAATTGTCGCCACAAAAGCAACCTTCAGCGAAAGGAAGAGCGGGCTTAAATCCATCCCTTCAATCCTCCACGACTTCAAACCCGTATCTTTCCAAGGCTTCCTTCCCCTTGGGCCCGAGAAAATAAGCAATGAAGTCCCGGGCGCATTTTTCGTGTTTAGCTCCTTTCACAATGGCCAATGCTTGCTCAGGCTGCGCGTAATACTTTGCTGGGACCGGGAAGTAGTAGCCCTTGAGGTCAATGACGAGGGAAAGAGGTACAATAGCAGCGGAGGCATCGCCTGCTTCGGCATATTGCAGCGCTTGGGAAACGTTTTCGGCATAGACCAGTTTACTTCTCACTCCCTCCCAGAGGCCTGAGCTTTGCAGGGCCTGGACTGCTGCTTTCCCATAGGGGGAAACATCGGGATTAGCCACCGCTATTTTGCCCGGAATCTGGGCCAAATCCTCAAAGCTTCTGGGGCGATTTTTCCCCTCCGGGGTCCACATCACCAATTTTGTCCGGGCATAGACTTTAATGCTCCCTTCCGCAATAAATCCTTCCCGTGCCAAAGCCTCAATGTTATCCTTATCGGCCAGGATTAGGAGGTCAAACGGGGCACCTTGCCGAACTTGTTGTGCTATCTGGCCTGAAGCAGCGTAGCTTATGCTCACTTTGCACCCCTTAAATTCCTTGGCCAGCTCATCCAGAGGCTTTATGAGCACCGGAGCTGCTCCGATGTTCAATTCCTCAGGGGGCTGGCTGCAGCTCTGCAAGGTCAGGGCCAGAATGGCGGCGAATAAAATCAAGGCACGCATTGAACACCTCCTGTCGGGCAATGTCTTCGGTTATGACGTGGCCACTTCGCTCTATCCAAACGATGGATTTTTCGGAGGAACCCACGTGCTGGAGGAGGTAGATAGGATTATCTGGGGGGACAGATTTATCGGTTCGGGAGTGGATGAAGAGCACCGGGGCTTTGACTAAGCTCAGCTCCCCCCTTAAGTGGGCCAGGAATTTAAGGAGTTGCTCTATGGATTTTGTGGGGTAAACTGGGTAATCCAAATGCCTTAGGGGGACGGATGGGTCTAAGAAATCCGGTGGCCCTTTCTTGACAAAGCGGATGAAGTGTTTGAGGATGGGGAGGAAAAAGAGGCGTGGGTCCTTTATGAAAGCGGGGGCTGACAGGGCCAGAACTCCGTCAACCTGGTGGTGGGCGGCGAGGTGGAGGGCGAGGGCTGCTCCCAAGGAAAGGCCTATGGGGAAAACCTTGCGGGTTTTACCCTTAAGCTGCCGATATCCGTCCAGAACGGATTCAAACCAATCTTGCCATGAAGTCTTCTCCATATCCAGGGGCGATGTTCCGTGGCCGGCCAAGAGGACGCCCTTTACGGTGAAGCCATGGTCAGCCAAGAATTCTCCAAGCTCTCGCATCTCCTTAGGAGTTCCCGTAAAGCCGTGGATAAGCAAGCAACCGATTTCATTGCCGGGGAAGAAAAAGGGCTCTGCTCCTTCCATAGTCCCTCCGTTTTTGCTTTTAATTTAGCTTTTCCCTTCCCGAAAGTCAAATCCTCCGGGCCGGGGGAGTGCGTCCCAAACTTGCCAGGCCTCTTTACTCGGCTCTTCTTGCCGATTGAGCTCAAAGGCCTAAAACCTTGGCGAATCCTCAGCAGCAAACCCGGCCACGAGTGGGACCCAAGACGCTGGTAAACCCAAAGCCCACGAGGGTGGGCAAAGGGAGGTCCAGGGAGCATGGAGGATGTGCCCCCAAAATTTTCAAAGAACGACTTACGGTTAGGAAAAGAAAAATGAGAGGCTTGGCCTTTGTTGGCCAAGCCTCTCCCCAAATGGCTTTAAGCTAACAAACCAAGGGATGCCCTCAAAATACTTAAGGGGTATGCTTAGAAAACGTAAGGCATTATTATGAACGCCACGGTTGTTACGACAATGTAAACCAGGAAGAACACGAGGGCATACCCCATGATGTTGCGGAATTCAGTCTTAGCTACGCCCAGGAGCGGGATGGCCCAGAAAGGCTGGATAACATCCGTCATCATATCGCCCCAGGCGTAGGTGACCACTAACTGATTAAGGGGAACGCCCAGGCTCTTTGCCGCTTGAACTATATAAGGTGCCTCTATAGCCCATTTGGAACCCCCTGAAGGCACAAAGTAATTAAGGATGCCGGAATACCAGTATATGATGACGGGGTAGGTATGAGGCGTAGCGATAGCCGTGAACCAGCGGGCCATGACCTCGGCCAAACCCGAATCCCGTATAATGCCGAACATACCGGCGTAGAAGGGGAACTGGATGAGCACACCCCAAACATAAGTTCCTGCCTCTGTAGCTGCCCTTATGAACGAGGCCGGCGTCCAGTGGAAGAGGATGCCAAGGATTAGGAAAGTGAAGTTTACAGTGTCCAGGGTAATCCCTCCGAAACCCTTGGTGCTGAAGTTCCAGAAGAGCCAGATTAAGCCTATCGCAGCAACGAAAAGGTTAACATAAGGGGTATGAGCTATCCAGTCTGCAAAAGTCTTAATCTCAGGCTTAGGCGGTTCCGGTTCTTCCTGGAGCAAGCTTGGATCGGCCTCTATAGTATCTTCTGGCTTGGGGTGCATCCGAGTAGCCAAGAAAGTCCACACCACCAAGATTATGAAGGCCAGGATAAGGTTGAACGGTGTGAAGATAGTATCAGCGACGCTGATGATGCCCATCTCTTTTTCCATGAAGTGCTTGGGTGTGGCTACCAATAGGGGAGCCGAAGCCGAAAGGCCTGAGTGCCACATGCCGCCCAGCCCCAAGTAGGCAGCGCAGACCAAGAGTCCATAGTCCACTTTACGCTGTTTGCGGACCATGTAGCGGACGAAGACAGCACTTCCTACGATAGAGAGGCCCCAGTTAATCCAAGCCAGGACCATAGAGACCAGTGCCATAAGCCCAACGCTGGCTGCTGGGCTCTTGGGGAGGCCAGCCAGCCAGTTCAAGGCTGCCTTCATCGGACGTGAGGTGGAAAGGATATATCCCGTCATGATGATTAAGGCCATTTGCATAGCAAAGCTATGCAGTAGCCAAAAGCCATTACCCCAGTCCTGGATCAATTGGTAAGGACCATGCTTGCCAAAAATCAGGGCCAGGATGAAGACAATTACAGTCAGGATGACGGCAATGATCCAGGCATCTGGCACGTAGCGCATGCTCCAGCGAGTCAATTTAGTAGCTAATTTTTGCAACATGGCTATTTACCTCCCTATAGTTTGTGGGCAATCCTCATCCCCTCTCGCCTGCTGGAGGAAAGGTACGATGCTTTCGTAAAAATCCAGGCATGAGGGATTAATGAGGGCATCCCTATTTACCACTGGCCGCCCGTTGATGATGTTGGCGACGGCAATTTCCACCTTCTTAAGGTTCAAGGTGTAAGGGATATCGGGGGCTTCAAGGATAATGGCTGGCACATGGCGCGGCGAAGCTTTCTCCCGCAGAGTTTTACGGATTTTGTCCTTCAATTCCTTTGTGAGGCTGAATCCAGGGGCCAATTTAACGAAGAGGATTATGCGTTGATCCCCCTCCCAGTTCTGTCCAACCGCCAGGGCGTCCGCAATCTCCTCCAGGCTCTCCAGAGGGGTATATATCTCCGCTGTGCCGATGCGCACTCCGGAAGGTTTGAGGATTGCGTCTGACCTGCCATAGAATGTTATGCCGCCGGTATCGCTGTGCATGACGATGTAATCGCCGTGGCGCCAAACATTCTTGTTGGGGTAAAATTCAAAGTAAGCAGCACGATACTTCTTGCCGTCTGGGTCATTCCAGAAATACAAAGGCATAGAAGGTGAAGGGGCCTCGCAGACCAACTCGCCCATCTGATCATAGACTGGATTGCCTTTCTCGTCGTAAGCTTTTATTTTCATGCCCAAAGCTGGGGCTTGGAGTTCACCGGCGTATACAGGGAGGGTAGGGCTGCCGGCGGCAAAGCAGCCGTTAATGTCTGTCCCGCCCGATATGGAGTTAAAGTGCAAATCGGCTTTAATTTCCCGATACACATACTCAAAACCTTCAGCGGAAAGGGGGGAGCCTGTCTGGGAAATCTCCCGCAAGGATGAGAGGTCATACTCTTTACCTGGCCTGACACCTTGTTTCCTCAGGAGGTTGATGTAACTTGCACTGCAGCCGAAGATTGTTATCTTCTCATCCTGGACCAGTTTCCACATGGCACCGGGGTCGGGGTAGTTTGGGTTTCCATCATAGAGCACAATAGTAGCTCCCATAGCTAAAGAGCTGAGCAGCCAGTTCCACATCATCCAACTGCAAGTGGTTATGTAGAGGATGGTGTCCTCTCGCTTTAAATCGGTGTGAAGGATTAGTTCTTTGAGGTGGTTGATGAGGACCCCTCCGGCGCCCTGGACCATGCATTTAGGCTTGCCCGTGGTGCCGGAAGAGAACATAATGAATACAGGGTGGTCAAATGGCAGCTGCTCAAATTGAACCTCAAGGCCGCTTTCCTTGGCTAGGAAATCTTCATAGTGCACTGCATTAGGTATAGAACTGATGTCCGGCTTGTCTTCAACGTGGGACACAACTACCACTTTTTCTAAGGAGGGGATACCTTTAGCAACTTCGGCGGCTTTGGGCAAGGTGTTGAAAAGCTTGCCTCCGTAGTAATAGCCGTCGGCTGTGAAGAGGACTTTGGGCTCTACCTGGCCCAAACGCTCTAAAGCGGCAGGCGCTCCAAGATCGGTAGCGCAAGAGGCCCAGATAGCCCCTATGCTGGTAGCGGCAAGCATGGCGATAGCTGTCTCTATGAGGTTGGGCATGTAGGCGACCACGCGGTCGCCAGGCTTAACCCCGACATCTCGCAAAGCTTTGGCCAGCCTGGCTACGTTGTCATAAAGCTCCCGGTAGGTCATCTTGGCCGATTTCTGGGTCTCTCCTCGGAAGATGAAGGCCACATGGTCATCGCGGTAGCGTAACAAATTTTCAGCAAAGTTCAACTTAGCACCGATAAACCATTTAGCTCCTGGGAAACGGCTTAAGTCATCAACAACTTGGGTGTAAGGCTGGGAGGCTTTAATTCCGGCGAAGTCCCACATTGCGGCCCAGAAATCGGGGATGTTTTCTATGGACCATTGATACAACTCGTGGTATGTTTGGAGCTGCAGGCCATGCTTGGCATTGACAAATTCTATGAAGCGGGTCATATTGGCCTGCCGCTTCCGTTCCTCGGAAGGTATCCAGAGCGGTTTTTTCATAGCTCCTTCCTCCTTCCTCGCCTCTCTGCTTTTGGGCGCCCCTTTGCGCTATCCAGAGTGATTTTACAATAAAAACACGAAATTCGGCAAATAGATGCGGGAAATCACAATGGTCAAAGTTCAGATAGGCTGGCACTTTGGGCGAGCCGCAGTGTAGCCTTTCAATCGGGATGAAAAGTTTTCCTCACCATCCTTAGCTGAGAGTTTGCCAACGTTTTAGTCCTACTCGTGGCGGGGTTGCAAGAGACGGCTGCTCGCCAGCGGCTTTGACTCCTGGTCCCCAGCTCAATGAAAGGAGGCGTAGCGCCGTTATCCCAATATTCGGCAGGAGCTGATTTTAGCAGGAAGTTTGCGCTGGCCTATCAGGCTTGTATAATTGGGGAAGAAAAAGCCAGGAGGTGTAAGATGGATTTCTCATTCCGTGAGCGGCAGGATAACTTGGAGCGCCTGGGGAGAGAAGAGTTTGATATCGTGGTGATAGGCGGCGGTATAACAGGGGCAGGGATAGCTTGGGATGCAGCGCTGCGGGGCTTCTCTACCGCTTTGATTGAAAAGGGGGACTTCGGAAGCGGCACAAGCTCCCGCTCCTCTCGCCTCATCCACGGCGGGTTGCGTTACCTCCGCTATTTCCAAGTGGATTTGGTCTACGAGGCTTGTCAAGAGCGGTTCCTGCTTCTAAAGCACATTGCTCCCCACATGGTAAGGCCATTGCCTTTCATCTACCCCGTTTACAAAGGCCATGGGATGGGACTCCCGGAACTGCGGGTGGGGATGTGGCTTTACGACCTCTTGGCCTTTTCCCGCCGGGTTGGACGATACCGGATGCTGGGGCCGGATGAGGCTTTGAAAGTAGAGCCAGCTCTGGAGAAAGCAGGCCTAAAAGGAGCAGCCTTCTTCTACGATTGCCTGGGCAACGATAGCCAAATCACTCTGGCTACCGTGAAGGCCGCTTACAAGGCCGGAGCTGTGCCCCTGAACTACGTGGAAGCCATCGGATTGCTCAAGAGCCAGGGGAAAGTCCGAGGGGTAGCCGTCCGCGATGCCCTCACCGGAAAAGAGTTGGAGGTCAAAGCTAAATTGGTGGTGAATGCTGCTGGCCCTTGGGCCGACCAAATACTGGCCATGGATTCGCCAAGCTACACCGAAGGGCTACGCCTGACTAAGGGGATTCACTTAGTGGTGCGGAGGGAAAGGATAGGAAACCAGAACGCCATGACCATTTCCTCTCCCAGGGATGGAAGGTTCGTCTTCCTCATCCCTTGGTGGCAGTTTACCATAATAGGCACCACCGATACCGATTACCAAGGAGACCCTGACATCGTCTATGCCGATGCCGAGGATGTGGACTACCTCCTGGAGGCTGTAAACCACACCTTGCCCCACGTTGAATTGAGGTCGGAGGACGTAATAAGCACTTTTGCCGCCCTCAGGCCTTTGGCCTTCAAAGGAGGCGCTTCCCCCTACGAGGTTTCCCGCAAGCACCGCATCTTTGAGACTCCAGGGGGAATGCTCTGCATCGCCGGAGGCAAGTTCACCACTTACCGCAAGATGGCTTGTGACTTGGTAGATAAGGCCGCAGAAAAGTTGGCCAAAGAGTTCTCCCGCTTCCCCAAGGATAAATGCCGGACTTACCAGACCCCGCTTCCCGGCGGAGAACTCTTGCCCGATGGAGAAACCTTGGCGCTCTGGGAAAAGGCCACGGGCTTAAGCAAAGAGCAAATGGATTACCTGTCCTTCTCCTACGGCTCTGAACTGGAAAACGTAGTCCGCCTCATTCAGGCCGACTCCTCCCTGGCCGAGCCTATCGTCCCAGGGTTGCCGTATGTAAAAGCCCAAATCATTCACGCCGTCCGCCACCAGATGGCCATTACTTTGAAGGATTTCATGGTCCGACGCACCCGCATCCTCTACGAAGCCCCCGATGGCGGCCTTGGCGCAGCTCCGGAGGTAGCTCGGCTGATGGCTGCGGAGCAAGGTTGGGATCAGGCCAGAGTGGAGAAAGAGCTGGCCGACCTTAGGCAAGAATGGGAGAAAACCCAGCGGTTCCGCCGTTCCTGAGGAGGAAAATGACTTGAACCTGCTTTTAACTGGGAAACCAGGCATAGGCAAGACCACGGTCATAATGCGTGTGCTGGAAGCCTTGAGCATCCCAGTTACCGGCTTCTACACCAGGGAAATCCGAGGCCCCAGAGGGCGCTTGGGCTTTGAAGCCGTGACTTTGGATGGGAAAAGGTGCACCTTGGCCCATGTAGACTTCCACAGCCCATACAAGGTGAGCAAATACGGGGTTGATGTGGCCACCTTTGAGCGGGTGATTGTGCCATCAGTAGAGCCAAGCCTTAACCCTCAGGCGGCCATGATTGTAATAGACGAAATCGGCAAGATGGAATGCTTCTCCACCCGGTTCTGTCAGGCCGTGCTCAGAGCATTGGACTCCGAAAAGCCTGTTCTGGGCACGATAACTTTGGGTGGAGGGGCTTTCATAGAAAGCATCAAGCGCCGTCCCGACGTGGAAATTGTCTTGGTAACTACGGCCAATAGGGATAGCCTTCCCGAGCTGATTTTGAGCAAATTAGGCTTGGGATGAAAGATGCCTTTGGCCTGGGAAACCCTGGAAAGGCTCCTGAGCAAAGTCACTAAACCGGCCCGCTACGTAGGCGGCGAGCTAAACAGCATCGTCAAAGACTGGGGTAAAGCCAAGGTGAAGATTGCCTTAGCTTACCCAGATGCCTACGAAGTGGGCATGTCCAACCTCGGCCTTGCCATCCTCTACGACCTCATAAACGGCCAGGAAGAATTCGTAGCCGAGCGGGTCTATGCCCCTTGGCCTGATATGGAAGAAGCAATGCGTCAGGAGGGAATCCCCCTCTTCAGCCTGGAAACTCGCCACTTCCTGAAAGAATTTGACTTTGTAGGCTTCAGCTTGCAGTACGAACTCACTTACACCAATGTCCTGAACATGCTGGACCTGGCCGGTATTCCCTTGATGCCGTTCCAAAGGACCGACGATGACCCGCTGGTGATAGCTGGTGGCCCATGCACCTTTAACCCTGAGCCCATGGCCCCCTTCGTGGATTTCTTCGTCATTGGCGATGGGGAGGAGGTGGTGCTGGAAATACTGAGGGCTTATGCTGAGTGGAAGGAGAGGGGTGGGAAGAGGAGGGATTTCCTGCGCCAGGCCGTTTCCATAGACGGGGTGTACGTCCCATCCTTCTACCGAACCCATTACAACCCCGACGGAACTTTTGGGGGTGTAACGCCTCTGCTTCCGGAGGCGCCGGCCAGAATCCGCAAGCGCCTAATCCCAACCCTTACCCCAATCCCTACTAAGCCCGTTTTACCCCATGTGGAAACTGTCCACGACCGGGGGAACATTGAAATCCAGAGGGGATGCGGGCAGGGCTGTCGCTTCTGCCAAGCGGGAATGATTTATAGGCCGGTGCGGGAAAGGCCGCTTGAGGAAATCTTAGAAGCCATAGGAGAATTGCTCCAGAACACGGGGTATGAAGAGATTGCCTTGACCTCCCTTTCCAGTGCCGATTATTCCCGGATTGAGGAGCTATTGGGGAAGTTAGAGGACAAGCATTACCCGTGGCCTTTAGCCATATCGCTCCCTTCCCTCAGGGTTGATTCTTTCTCCGTTTCCCTGGCCGAGAAACTGGAGAAGCGCGGACGGACCGGGCTTACCTTCGCGCCTGAGGCCGGGAGCCAGCGTTTGCGGGACGTAATCAACAAAAAGGTCACCGAAGCCGATATCTTAGAGGTGGCCGAAGCTACCTACTCCCGCGGTTGGCATCGCTTGAAGTTCTACTTCATGATTGGCCTGCCTACGGAAACGATGGAGGACGTGGCTGAGATAGGCAAAATCGTGCACAAGGTCCTGGACATCGGCCGTAAGTATCAGGGGGGGCGGGCCGAATTAGCCGTAAGCGTTGCCACTTTCGTGCCCAAGCCCCATACCCCGTTCCAATGGTTGCCGATGGCCAGGGAAGAGGAAGTGGCAGAGAAGCAGAAGATGCTGCGCAAGCTCCTCAGGCGCAGGGGCATTTTCCTGAGCCTATCTGATTACCACACTTCCCTTCTGGAAGCCGTCCTCGGCCGTGGCGACAGGAGGCTGGGTGAGGTCATCTACAGGGCCTGGCGAAAGGGGGCTAAATTTGATGCCTGGGGTGAGCTCTTCCGCTGGGATTTGTGGGAAGAGGCTTTCCGCGAAGCCGGTTTGGACCCCTCTTTCTACGCTCACCGCCTTCGCCCCAAGGATGAGGTTTTCCCCTGGGACCACATTGACATCGGGGTTGAGAAGGGCTTTCTCTGGGAGGAATACCAGAGGGCGCTTCGGGGCGAGACCACTCCCGATTGCCGGAGGAATTGCTACGGCTGCGGCATAAGGAAAGCTTTCCGGATTAAAGAGCCGGTCCTGGCCTAAATCCTTACTACTTTCTCCCACGGGGTGGGCTCTTTCCGGGGCCAGGGGCCGAGGTATTTCCCCTTATCTAACCCCTCTTTCTCCAGCGCTTTCTCCCAGCGCGAAGGCTTTACCTTTTCCCCGCTCTTAGCTATCTCGGCCAGGGCTAAACCTATGTTCCTATCGCCACGGCTGAGGATAGCCTGAACCATGGCCCAGGCTGGGCTTTCGGCCCGAACTTTAACCTTGAGTCGGCCCAGAAGTCGCCGCAGAAGCCTTAGGCGCTCCTCAAGCTCCTCCTCCGAGGCCATGCCTATCCTCTGAAATGGAGTATGAGGTTTGGGGACGAAGGGGGAAATGTTCACCACCAATTCGCCCTCAAACCGCTTGAGGACTTCCGCCACCAGCTTTCCAATTGCCTTTACATCTTCCTCGCTCTCCCGTGGTAAGCCTATCATGAAGTAAAGCTTTATCCGGCGGACACCATACTTTCCGGCCAGTTCGGCTACGCGGAGGATGTCGTCTTCTGGGATGGGCTTGCCGATTATCCTGCGGAGGGCGAAGCTTCCGGCTTCGGGGGCCAGAGTTATGGTAGCCGAGCTTTGGGCTATGGCCTTGATGAGCTTATCGGTTACGGATTCGGCCCTCAAAGAGGAGGTGGAAATTCCGGCTCCGAGGGCCATGAGGCCATCCAAAAGCTCGTCCATCTTGGAGTAATCGGAAACGGCGAACCCCACAAGGCCGATGGTCTTGCGCCAATTCAGCCCCTGCCGAGCTTGGGCCAGGATTGAATCCACCGAGCGCTCCCTTAGGGGAGGGTAAATGCACCTCGCCAGGCAGAACCGGCAATCCCTCCCGCACCCCCTCTCTATCTCCACAAGGTACATCCCGCCGAACTCGGTCTCCTCCGTGAGCACAACCGAATGGACCGGGTATAGGTCCAGGTTCTGGACCCAGCGCCTAACAACAGGTGGCTCGGAAGGGGAGTGGAGGAGGGGAACGTAAATGCCCCGAATCCTCTTCAGCGCTTCAAGGAGCTCGTGCCGGTAAGCAAGAGGAATTTCCCTCAAGACAGCCACCAACTCCGGGACAACCTCTTCCCCATCGCCAACCACGAAAGCATCCACGAACAAAGCCAGGGGCTCAGGGTTAGCCGAGACGGCTGGTCCGCCGGCAATGACCAAGGCATCTCCTTCCCCTCGGTCGGCGGAGAAAAGGGGTATGGAACTGCGCCTCAGCACCTCTAAGACGTTGAAGTAATCAAGCTCGTAAGGGATGGAAAAGGCTACGACCGCGAAATCGGCCATGGGGCGTTGCGATTCCAGAGAAATTGGCCCCGCTTCATCCATGAAGATGGGGTCAGCGAAGGCCCTCTCGCAAACCACGTCCTTTTCGGCATTGAAAAGGCGGTAGACCGTCTGGAAGCCGAGGCTGGACATGCCGATGTAGTAGGTATTGGGGTAAACGAGGGCAATGGGGATTTTACCTCCCCAGTCTTTGAGGATGAAGCCTATCTCCTTTTGCAGAGCGGCTCTGGCCTTTGCCCTCTTCTTCCAGCTCATTTAGCGAGTGGCTCTAACAGCGGCACCACCTCTCCTTTCAATTCCTGCAACACTTTCCCCAATTCCGTATCCTTGAGCCTGATGGAGACCGGGACCTCCATCTGGACCGGGATAGTTTGGCTTACCGGCACCTCTACGTAGAGCTCTATAGGCAACTTTAGGCCTGGGGGAAGCGCCAGGCTCACGGTACCCCTTATTGAGCCTCCTCCGCCTGGGAGGACAAAGTTAGCGTTAGTGCTCAGGGGAACAGAGCCAACGACCGTAACCCTGGTCTGGGTATGGAGGGGCAGGGTGAATTTGATGGGGATTGTATCGCTTATGGGGACCTTGACGTTTATGGTGGCCTCTTCCAACCGGTTTAGCTCGGTCACGATTTTGGTAACCTTTGGCTTTATGACCGTCTGGCGGGCTTGAGGGAGCCGCCAGAGGAGCAAATCCAGGAGGATGATTACGGCTATGAGGAGGACGAGGTTAGTGCAAAAGGAAAAGACGATGGCAATGTTTTTGAAGGCATCCCAAAGCTTGTTCCATTGGATAGGGATTTTTCCCATTGGCCGCCTCCTTGTTGAGCTCTTGGCAAAATCTATCTTAAGCCCGGCCGGGCATTCTCCTGCAATTATATCAATTGGGCCGGCAAATGCCAATTAAAGCCTGTTTGCGGGTGCGTCCTAATTTCGCCTGACGTCTCCTTTGCCCAGAGGCCTGCCTTTGCCGAGCCTGATTAGCTGGGGCTGGAGGGGCAACGCTCCATTCCCACGGTTGTCCACAAAAACGCCTGACGAAGTTGGACCACACTCTGGCTCAGCTCAAGCTTGCCCTCTAAGGCGATGTAGGGTAAAATATAGCCAACAAGCAATTTATGTTGTTGTCCGATATTGAGGGCCGCAGCCGGCTTCACGGCACCTTTCCGGGCTCCGGAAGGGGAAGTGAACGGTAACGCGGAAGGGCGGAGGCCAGCCTTGTGTAAGCCAATGGCTAAATCCGAGGATGAAGGGGGGTTGGGGCACTTTTGGCGATCCTCGGATTTTTGGCCCGGCGCACCACTACCGGTAGGGGATAAAAGGCCCGAAACCGGCACAATTAGGGGCATAGGCTGGCAAAAATCCGAGCATCCCCCCGGTTTTTGGGGCATGGGGAGATCCTCGGAAATGAAAAATAAGGCTGATTTTGAGCAAATTTTGGAGATGAGGATGCCTTTTAATGGCCGAAATGGAAGAAAAATTGAGGCCTTATGGCAGTTGAGAAGGGTGGAAATGAGAGCAATCCCCTTCGGGGCCTTGAAACAATCCCAGAAGTAGAGCCCAAAATCCAACCACGTACACCCTCGTAGAAATGAGAGCAATCACCTTCGGGGGATTGACCTAACCCCCCTGGGCCCCCTTCCCTGCGAGGGAAGGGGGGAGAATCCTGGCGGGGGGCAGTGTCTTCCTCCCCTCGTTTCGGGGAGGGGTTGGGGGAGAGGTCAGTTCCCCTCCCCGCTTCGGGGAGGGGCCGGGGGAGAGGTTATCTTTTATTGGAGGATTTGCACATGGAAGGGAAAGAAGCCCCTTACCTTATTGCCCTGGCCTGTCTGCTTAAGCACATCGGAAAGTTTGCCCAGCAGGCCGGCTTTGAGGAGTTGCCCCTGGAGAAGCCTCTGGAGGAAAAGGAGAAGAAAATCCTCGCCCTGGCAGACCAATTAGCCACCGGTGAGCAGCTTCCCCCAGAAGGAGAAGAGCCCCGCCAACTTCGCTCCATCTTCTGCTCCCTCACCGCCGATGGCCAACAGGCCAAAGAAGTCCTCTACTGGCCCCTCAAGCCCCTGCAAATGAGCGAGGACGTTATCTTCCCCCAGGGAAAAGAAGAGGCGATAAAGGAAGCCTATAAGGACCTCGGAAAAAAGTTCAAGGAGCAAGCTGAAAAATTGAGAGAAACCCAAGGTGAGAACCTGCCTGTCTACTTGGAAAGCCTGCTCCTTCTGCTTCAGCGCTATGCCTGGTGCATCCCCTCTGCCCTTCCGGACGTAAGCCTTTACGACCACGCCCGAATCGCCGCTGGGCTCGCGGTCTGCCTATTGGACCAAGACGAGGCCACTTTGGATGCATTGGAAAAGTTCCAAGCCCGCCGAACGGGTGGAGCTGCTCCAGGGCCTGAAGCCTTGAATAAGGCAGTTGCCCTGTTGGTAGGCGGGGACATCAGCGGTGTGCAGGACTTCATCTACACCATCACGGCGCGAGGTGCAACGAGTGCACTGCGGGGTCGCTCCTTCTACCTCCAACTCCTAACCGAAGCAGTTGCTCGCTATGTCCTCCGGCGGCTGGAGTTGCCAATCACCAACCTCATCTACCAAGGAGGCGGAGGCTTCTACCTTTTGGCCCGACCCTCCGACCAAGCTCGCCTTGATGAAATCCGGCGGGAAGTTAGCCGCATCCTGCTCGCTCACCACCGGGGCGACCTCTACTTGGCATTGGCCTTTGTCCCCCTCAAAGCTGCCGATTTCTACGATGGTCGCGTCTCCGGTAGGTGGGAAGAGCTTGGGCAACGGCTGCAGAAGGCCAAGCAGCGCCGCTTCGCCGAGCTTGAGAGTGAATTAGTCAACTTTTTCCAGCCCGAAGGCCGCGGTGGCGATGAAAAGCTGCAATGCCAGGTCTGTGGGCGGGAACATGAAGATACCAGGGAGTACGATGGGGTCCGCAAATGTCCGCCATGCCTTTCATACGAGGAATTGGGCGATGATTTGCGGCGGGCCCGTTACCTTTGGATGAGCCAAAGGGACCCGGATGTGCCGGCTAACCCCTTTAAAGTCACGCCCGGTGGCTGGGAGAAGGTCCTTGCTGCCTTCGGGATGGAGGCCGGCGTAGTGAAAGAAATCGGCGACGTGCCCAAAACTGACGGGCCGCGTTGGATTCTGGCCCTGAAAGATGAGGCGATGAAAGGGCTTAAGCCTGATTCTAAAACCGTTGTCGGCCGTCGGTTCCTGGTCAATGTGACCCCGATTTTGACCGAAGAGGAATACAAGGAATTCCGGGAAAAGATAGAAGGCCTCTCTAAGCCGGGAAGCGTTAAGGATTTTTCCGTAATGGAGTATCAGTCCAAGGGCCTCAAGCGGCTGGGCGTCCTGCGGATGGATGTAGACAATCTGGGGAAGCTCTTTGCTCAAGGCTTTGGGGATAAAGCTGGCTTATCCCGCGTGGCTGCACTCAGCTTCGCCATCAGCCTCTTCTTTGAGGGATGGGTAGAGGTGCTGGCCGAAAGGCTTGGTAAGGATGAGCAAGGCCACGATCGCCTCTACTCCATCTACTCCGGTGGTGATGACCTATTCTTCGTAGGCTCTTGGGATGCGGTGGTGGAGCTGGCAAGGGCGATTCGGGCGGACTTTTCCCGCTTTGTGGCCAATCATCCTGGCCTCCATACCAGTGCCGGGATTGCGCTCGTGGGTGGCAAGTACCCGCTTTACCAGGCAGCTGAGGATGCGGGAAGAGCTGAGAAGCAGGCAAAGGATTTGCGCTGGAAAGAAGACGGGCATGAGCGGGAGAAAGACGCTATCTCCTTCCTGGGGCAAGCTCTTCCGTGGCGCCGCTTTGGGATACAAGAATGCAAAGAGGGCATGGATACTGTTCACAGCTTGGCCCACCTCCTATTCAGGCTGACCTCTCCGGAGGATAAAGGTGGAGAAGACGTCCCCAGGGCCTTGCTCCAAATGCTGATTCGCCTTCAGGAGCAACACCAAGAGACTGCTGAAAAGCGGGCCAGGGTTGGGGAAGACCGGAATAAAGCCGGGGCAGTTCAGACCTACTATGGCCCTTGGATTTGGCGTGGTTACTACTTCCTGAAGCGGATGGCTCAGCGGTTGGAAAAGGAGCGGCCGGAAGCGGCCCGCAAAGTGGATGAGTTAGCAGAGAAGCTCCATGGCGAAAACTTCCGGGCCATAGAGTGGATTGGCCTGGCTGCCCGCTGGGCGGAGCTACTGGGGAGGGAGAGAGAATAAACCGGCCCATGAACGGCCCGATTAAGAGTGCGAAGGGCATTGGAAGTGCTCCTTGGAAATTGGGCTGCACGTGCAATAGGGGCGCTTCAGCGTCTCTCCTAAGCCTGGTCGTTTACGGCCAGGCCTCAAAATAATAGCAGGAGGTGAAACATGATGCAGCAAACGAAAGGAGCAACCTTCAACATTCCAGACCAGGACCTTAAAACTATCATCACTGACCCTAACGGCACGCAGAAGCTGGTGGAGCAGGCTGAACGATTAGGAAAGCACCTAAAGGAGCTTGACCTCTCCACTAGCCAAATTCGATCCTTGTTCGGTGAAGTCCGCCAGATTCAAGAGGAGTGGCGAAGGGCCCTTTATGAGCCTCAAAGTGGAGAACAAGCCCGCCAAGCTGCTATCCGGCGCCTAACTTTGCTTAAGCCCAAAATGGCCTATCGTGTTGGCAAGGAAACCAGTGAAAAGCGACAAAAGGCTATCAAAACCCTTGTAGATGTGCTGACCCCGGCAATAGAATTGGTACTAAAGGCTAGGGCCCGTACAAAGGAAGAGTATGAATCAAAAGCTTTTCCCCTTGGAGCGATAAGTGACACTCAAGACGACAACTTCCAACGGTTCGTGGAATTCTTTGAGGCTATCATTGCTTACTACAAAGCTTATGGTGGGAAGGATTAACTCCTAAGGAGGTGAGCTATGGCGGATAAAACCATCCAACTCAAAGGCCGCATTTTCCTGAGGTTTAACATTAAGGCCGTTACCGGTTTGCACATAGGCGGCTCTGAGACTGGAATTGAAATCGGTGGCGTAGAGAATGTAGTCATCCGTGATCCTCTCACTAACCGCCCCTACATCCCCGGCTCTTCCCTCAAGGGCAAAGTCCGTTCCCTCTTGGAGAAATACCTCGGCCTCCCTTTGAACCGCAAAATCGATAAGGTTTTCATTCACAGTTGTGGGAAGGAAGACAGAGAGAAATATCCTAATTGCGATGTTTGCCAAATATTCGGCGTCCCTGGAGAGATAGAGTTTGCTACCCCTACCCGCTTGGTCGTCCGGGACATACGTTTAACGGATGAAAGTGCTCGCATCTTGACTGAGCAGGCCCGCACTGACCTTCCTTACACCGAAGTCAAGACTGAAGTAGCTATTGACCGGGTCACCTCCGCCGCTAACCCGCGCCGTGTAGAGCGAGTTCCTGCCGGTGCTGTCTTCGGCCCCGCTGAACTTGTTTACTCAATCTACGAGGGCACCGACGATAAAGGCAATGGAATAGCCGACCCGAACAAGGATGTGGAACGGCTCCGCATTTTGGTGAAGGGGCTTCAGCTCTTGGAGGACGATTACCTCGGCGGCTTGGGCTCCCGCGGCTCAGGGAAAGTGCAACTTGAAGGTATCACCGTTTCCGTCCGGCCTGGCGAAAAGTATCTGGAGAAGCCTCAGAAAGTGGGAAAGCGTGACAGCTATGACAACTTGGCCGAGTTGATAGACGACTTGGACTACTTGATCCAAGATATAAAGCAAGCTTTTGGATTGGCGTGAAAGGAGGCGGACGATGGCCGATTTAACCGTCTACCGCCTTACCTTTCATGCCGGCTTCCACATCGGGGTCCGAGGCGTTAACCTGGAGGAGAGCGGGGCGCATATCCCTTCGGATTCGCTCTTCGCTGCCATCCTTGATGCCTTCCTCCGCACCGGCGGCGACGCAGATGGCTTCACCACGCCTTTCAAGGGCCGTAAACCACCTTTCCTCCTCACCTCCGCTTTCCCCTTCGCCGGGGGTGTCCGCTTTTTCCCTATGCCGGTCCCCCTGGACCGCTGGTTTTCCTCGGGCACGCTCCGGGAGCGCCTCAAGGACTTGAAAAAAGTGAGGTTCCTTTCCGAAGGGCTTTTCCGGCGGATGCTTAACGGGGAGCAGATGGACGAGTGGCTCTTCCCGAAAGAAGAAGGGGTTGAGCCTACGCGAGGCCTCGCTTTGCAGGGCGGAGTTTTCTGGCTCACTGTGGACGAAGTCAATAAGCTGCCTGAACCCATGCGGATAAATCCCCGCACCGGGCAATCTATCCCCCTGCGAGCTTTACGCCGCCACAGGGTTTTCTCTTCCCAGCAGGTGCCCCGTGTCACCCTGGACCGGGTTTCCTCGGCCTCAAACATCTTTTATGCCGGCCGGGTCTCCTTTGCCCCTGGATGCGGACTTTGGTTCGGGGTCCAGTGGCTTCAACCTGAGGCAAAGGTGAGCAATGGTGGCCCTTCCTTCCGAGATGCTTTCCTTATGGCTCTGGCAATCTTGGCCGATGACGGCCTCGGCGGGGAGCGCACCGTAGGCTACGGCGGTTTTTCCTGGACCGAAGAGCCTAATAGCCTTCCTCTACCTGACCCGAAGGAGGGCGACCTCATCTGGCTCCTTTCCCGCTATCACCCTCATGAGGAGGAACTTCCAAGGGCATTGACCGAATCCATCGGCTACCAATTGACCCCTGTGGCCGGTTGGCTCCGCTCTTGGCATGGTCCAGCGCAGCGGCGCAAACGCATCTGGTTAGTGGCGGAAGGAAGCCTAATCCGCACCGTCGGCTCTGGCCCTTGGGGTGAAATCGCCGATGTCCGCCCAGTCTACAATTCTGGAACCGAATTTCCGCATCCGGTCTGGCGCTACGGCTTTGCCTTGGGGGCTCCCGTGCCCCAGAGTGCATCCGGTCAGGAGGTATGATATGCCCGATTACATCGTTTACAAGGCCAAAGCTACGCTCATCACCCCGCTCCACATCGGCAGCGGGCGGAGCTTGCTTTTATCTTACGATTACGTCGTCCATGGCGGAAGGACCTGGCGGCTAAACGAAGATGCCATCTTAGAGGCTCAGAAAGTGGATGACCCGAAGGTCATGGCTCAGCTTATGGAGTCCCCGCCTGCTCAACTGCTGAAGCCAGAAGATTTCCGGGAGGGAAGCCCGTTTTTCCGCTACGTTATCCGTGGTATGCCTCGCTCTCAAGCCGAAGGGGCCGAAGTGCAGGAGCAATTGAAGGACCCATACGACCGTCCATACCTTCCCGGTACCAGCCTAAAGGGCGCACTGCGCACCGCGCTGGCCTGGTACGCTTGGGGAGAACTGGGACTTCGTCCGGAGCGGACTCGCCTCAATCCCAAGCCCCGCTTTGCCGCTCTGGGGTATGAGCGCACAATCTTCGGCCCTGACCCGAACCATGACCTTTTGCGGGCTTTGCATGTGGGTGATAGCGAACCGGTTGGGAAAGACCGGCTGATTTTGGTTAACGTTCGGGTCATCAACAAGACCGGTACTATGGGCCCGCCCATTGAGCTGGAAGCCGTTGCGCCGGAGACAGTATTCAATTTCACCGTCAAGCTGGACCTGGCCCTCTTCTCCGAATGGGCCCGTCAGCACAACTTTAAGCTGCGGGGAGAAGAGTGGCTGAAGGCTCTGCCGGCGATTGTCAACCGTCACACCGCACAGCGGCTGGAAGAGGAACGGGCATGGTTCAAGAGTGTTCCCGGCGCGGATCGGGTGCTAAGGTTCTACATGGAACTGAACGTCCCCGCACGTGGCTTCGTTTTGCAAGTGGGCTGGGGTACCGGCTGGGACGACAAGACCTTTGGGAGCCGCTTGCGGACTGACCCCAACTTCCTGGAAGGAATCCTGAAGCCTCGCAAAGAAGGGGGCTATGACATAGCCCGCGGGCGCCGTCGGCCCGGGGACCCATTCCCTAAGAGCCGCCGGGTCATCGTCCAAACCCACCGTGCCCCCGATGGCCGCATTCTCCAAGAGTATCCAGTCGCCCCCTTGGGGTGGATGTGGGTAGAATGGGAGGAAGTTCAATGAAGGCCATCTCGTTCTTAGGGCCGGCCGATTACAAGACCGTAACCTATGTTTACCAAGGCCAAGAATTTACCACCAATCTTTTCCCAGAGGCCTTGATTCACTTTTTCCCGGAGCTCCAGTTGTTGTATCTCTTTGCCACACCGACCGTGCAAAGCCACCCTAACCTTGCGGAACTGAAGAAAAGGATTCCCCCCGATAAACTGAAAGTTGTGCCTATCCCTGAGGGCCATACAGAAGCAGACCTTTGGGAGATTTTCTCCGCACTCACGAACACTGTGGCAGAGCGGGAAGAAGTTGTTTTTGACATAACCCACTCTTTTCGCTCCATCCCATTCCTTTCTTTTCTCGCTGCAGCTTATCTGCGGGCTGCTCGCCGGGCTAACATTCGGGCCGTTGTTTACGGTGCTTATGAAGCCCGGCCCAAAGATGACCCTGGCCCTCGGCCTGTCTTTGACCTTACTCCTTTTGTGTCCCTATTGGACTGGCTGGCAGCGACCAATCAGTTCATCTACACTGGAGACGCGCAATATTTGGCTCGCCTTTTGTACCGAGAGGGCGAAGTGCGCCGGTCCGGTGCCCTTAAGCATGCCGGGGAGGCCTTGGAATCCTTCTCCTTGGCCGTCATGCTTTGCCGTCCGCTGGAAGTGATGGAGGATGCTGGCAATATAGAGAATGTACTGAAAAAGGCCGCTAAAGATATGGCCCAGTGGGCTCAACCTTTCACTGTAATGGCCGACCGTATACTGGCTGAATATGGGAAATACAGTTTGCCAGAACCTACAAAAGATGCTGCCGTTAGCCTTAAGCATCAACTATCCCTCATCCGCTGGTACGCCAAGCATGGCCAAATAATGCAAGCTGTTACTTTGGCTCGGGAATGGGTAGTGACCGCCGTTGGATGGCGGTTATATGGTTCATTCTTGCTGACAAAGGACACTCGTGAGAGGATAGAGAGAGGGCTTTCTGGTCTTTGTCTGGTCGCCCAGAAACGACTTTCCGCGGAAGAGTTGAATGAAGTGGGTCAGACTCTGAGGACTTGGCCGGAAGCCGAGACCATTACGGACCTTTGGAACCATTTATCCACTGTCCGTAATGACTTGGACCATGCAGGGATGAACCCGAATCCGATGAAAGCAACCAAACTGTGTCAGAAGACGCAGAATGATGTTCTACCTCTGTTGGAAACGTTGGGCCGGCAATGGAAATTGTTGGAGGAGTGGCTATGATTGTCATCAACTTCTCCCACCCTCTCACCGAGGAGCAATTAGCCCAGATAGAGGCTCTGGCAGGCCAGAAAGTGGAGCGGGTCATAGAAATCCCCACGCAACTGGACCCGGCGGCGCCGTTCGCCCCACAGGTAGCGGAGCTGGCCGATAAGGTTGGGTTCTCCCCACGAGAGTGGCAAACTTTGCCCATCCTAATCAACCCACCCTCCCTTAACTTCATCGCCGTTACCCTCTTGGCCGAACTTCATGGCCGGATGGGCTACTTCCCGACCATCATCCGGCTGCGCCCTGTGGCCAATGCTACCCCACCTCGCTTTGAAGTCGCCGAGCTAATCAACCTGCAAGCTGTGCGTGATCGGGCAAGGGAGCAGAGGAAGTGAGGGAGCGAAGGGAAATCCTGAACTTCCTAAGAGCCTTCCTTCAGGGCGCCGAGCCCACGCCGGAACTGTTAGGTGCCTTCATCCTCGGGCTAATCGTAGCCAATGCTTTAGCCCAACTGGTCTACGACCTGGCGATGGCGCCTGAAACTTTGCCTACCCTATGGCGGCCTGCTTTGATAATCATCGTGTTAACAGGTGCAGCTTATCTCCTTTACCGTCACGACCGGCAGCACGTCCGCACGATGCATGTTGATGTAGACGAAAACCGACTGGCTCCACCTCACGCGGGCATAGTCTGGCTCTTCGGACCAGGCCGGTTTGACCACTTGCTATTCGCCCTTGAGCACCACCACAAAGGCGGAGGGGCTTCCCATTGCTGGTTAGTGATGCAAAATACCGAACCGGTCCAGAGGACGTATAGCCAACTCCTCCAGCAATTGTCTGAAAAGGGGCTAAACACCCAATTGCACCCCGTTTACATCCCCCAACTGGAAGCCGGAGATGCCTACCAAGCTGTCCGGAGAGTCTTTGAGGAGGAAGCTCCTAAGGTAGGCCTGAGGCCGGAGGACGTCATAGCCGACATTACCGGCGGCCTCAAGCCTCTAACTGCTGGAATGATTTTGGCTGCCATCACCCTTGACCGCGCCCTGGAATACGTGGAGAGCGAACGAAACCCCCAGGGCGAGCCAATCCCCGGCACCCTTCGTGTCGTTTTGATAGACCTTAACTTCTACGTCACCCGGAGGGGATAATTTTGCTCCTGGCGGCCGTAATCTTCCTTTCCCCTCTCTACCCGGCAACCATCTCTGCCGACCTGGGGCGGGCGGTCCACGCCTGGTTCCTTGGGCAAGTGCAACGGGCTGACCCCGCCTTGGCCGAGCGCCTCCACGAGCCCAACCGCCCTCGCCCTTTCACCGTCTCCTCCCTCCGTGGCGTAGGGTTGGCCCCAGATGGGAAGATAGCCCTCACGCCGGAGCGGAATTACTGGCTGCGGGTTACCAGCATGGAAGCAACGCTCTCCCATTGCCTACTGGAGCAAGTCCTTCCGGCCCTGCCTTCGGAGATAGAGCTGGCGGGGGTGACTTTCAAGCTGAAGGGGGCAACATGCGACCAAGCTGAGCATCCTTGGGCCGGGCAGACAACCTACGAGGCGCTGATTAAGGAAGGCTTGCTTAGGACAGGGAAAGTGGAGCCCTGGCTAACCCTGCAGTTTGTCTCGCCCACCACCTTCCGGCGGACAGGGGTGAACTCAAGCCTGACCGATAGCGAGGGGAAGGCTTACAAGGTTGCGTGGCATAACGTTCCTTTGCCCTTGCCCGGCCTGGTCTTTGACAGCTACTTACAGCGGTGGAACGCCTTCGCCCCGGTGGCGTTCCCACTGGAGGTGAAGCGGTATGCTGAAGAATGCGTGGCAATAAGCCGCTACCGCCTTCAGACCGTGTTAGTGGAGTTTGGAGAAGTGCGGGAGGTGGGGTTTGTGGGGACCTGCCGGTTCACTGCGCTTGTTGCCGACCCCTACTGGCTGCGCCTCTTACACCTTTTGGCAGCCTTTGCCTTTTACTCCGGCACGGGCCACCACACTGCCCGGGGAATGGGGCAAACGAGGGAGTTGGCATTGGTTAAGGAAGAGTAATTAAGGTGTGGAAGGGCAAAATCCGAGGATGGAGGGGGGTTGGGTCACTTTTGGCGATCCTCGGATTTTTGGCCCGGCGCACCACTACCGGTAGGGGATAAAAGGCCCGAAACCGGCACAATTAGGGGCATAGGCTGGCAAAAATCCGAGCATCCCCCCGGTTTTTGGGGCATGGGGAGATCCTCGGAAATGAAAAATAAGGCTGATTTTGAGCAAATTTTGGAGATGAGGATGCCTTTTAATGGCCGAAATGGAAGAAAAATTGAGGCCTTATGGCAGTTGAGAAGGGTGGAAATGAGAGCAATCCCCTTCGGGGGATTGAAACGTTTGGGCTGGCTCTCCGAAGCCAACCCTAAGAATGTCACGTGGAAATGAGAGCAATCACCTTCGGGGGATTGACCTAACCCCCCTGGGCCCCCTTCCCTGCGAGGGAAGGGGGGAGAATCCTGGCGGGGGTGGGGTTTTTCCCTCTCCGTATCGGGGAAAGGTCAGGGGAGAGGATAATTTAATCCCAGTGGAAAATACGCAGCTCGCTGAAGGGGCTTAGGGGGATTATCCCACCTTGCTCCGTGCGGTATATCACCTGGACCTGCCACTCATAGGTCCGATCGGGCTGGTCCGCTGCACCGTGGAGGCTTCGGGGGACTACGTAGCCGGGCTTATCTACCAGAATCGGAACTTCTACAACGTTGCCGCTTTGGCGATACCTTATTACGAGCCTGTAAATATGCCCCAGAGGAAGTTCGGCTGGGGGCTTCCACTTGAGTTCCACTATGGTATCCCTACCGTGGAACCATTCACCATCCGGCGGGAACAATGGCTCCGGAGCTGAGTAGGCAAAGGGCACAGTGGGGGTCGGGGTGGGCATCGGGGTTGGAGTTGGCGTAGGGGTTTGGGCCGGAGTCGGGCTTGGAGTGGGCGAAGGGGACGGGGTCAGCGTTGGGGAAGGGGTAAAGGTTGGGGTTGGGGATGGTGTTGCGGTGGGGGTGGGCACAGGGGAAGGCGTAAAAGTAGGAGTAGCGGTCGGAGTGGGGGTCGGCCGGGAGAACTTTGAGGCGAGGGATTGGAAATCGCTGCGGATGGTTTTGGATATGGCCGGGGGAAAGGCTAAGTAGAGGATTAAGCCCAGTAATAGCCCCAAGATAATGCTTAAGGCTATCATCCCCCAGCGAGTCCTAAGCTCCCATACCTCCGCCCCACAGTGGGGGCATATGTGTAAAGCACCGCTTATGAACTGGTGGCAGGAAGGGCATCGGACATAATCTGCTTGAGGGCTGCGAGGGGCTCCACAGCGGGGACACACAGATGCCCCTTTCGGCAAGCGGGCTCCGCATCTCCTGCACCTCATCCCTTCGCCCCTCAGAAAATGTTCCAGTCTACGTTTTGGATTGGGGCGATGATGTCAAAGAAAGTGATGATAAGCATCAAGGCCAAGAGGAAAACTATGCCTACCATGTGGACCCAGGCTTCCCGGCGGGGGTCAAGCCTCCGCTTCTTTATAGCCTCAAAAACCACGAATAGAAGCCTTCCGCCATCCAGGCCTGGGATGGGGAGAAGGTTGCTCACGGCTAAGGCTGCGTTTAAGAGGGCCACAAAGGATAAGAATGGATACCACCAGCCCATGACCGAGCTCTGTTCGGCTACCTCGCTCATCATCTGGACCGCGCCTACCGGCCCTATGGGCCTGAGGGCCGAAAACGGAAGGAGCCCGGCAATCACTTGAACCGGAACAGTGAGGATGAGGACAAAAGCGTATAGCAGATGCGCGGCTCCTAAGAGGATGGCCTCCGGAAGGGAGGCCTTCTTCTTTACATAAGCCATCCCTATTTTAACCCCCATCGGCCCTTCGCCTGGCGGAGGAGATGGCCTTGGGGTCAGCCGGACGGTAAAAGTTTCCTCACCCCTTTTGATTACGAGCGAAATCTCCTGGCCCAAGTGCTTATCGGTGAAGCTTGATAGCTCCTCAGGCTCGCGGAAATTCACCCCATCGGCTGAGAGGATGATGTCTCCGGGCTTTATCCCTACGGCTTCGGCAGGGGAACCGGGTGCTACTCCAAAGACTTTGACTTGGAAAGTGGGGTAGGGGTAACCGCTCATGTAGGCTCCGGTGAGGAACAGGAAGGCCAGGACCAAGTTCATCCCTGCCCCGGCCAGGAGGACTTTAGCCCTTACCTTCTTAGGCTTAGAAGCAAGTCCCCCTTCCACTGAGGGGTCATCCTCGCCCGCTACTTTCACGAACCCGCCGAAGGGGATTGAGTTCAGGGAGAAAATCGTCTCGCCCCAGCGGGTGAGGACTAAAAGCCTGGGTGGGAAACCTATTCCAAATTCCTCAACCTTTACCCCGTTCCTCTTAGCCAATATGAAATGCCCAAATTCGTGGGCGATTACGGAGAGGCTGAGGAACAAAATGGCCAATAGTAGCCAGCTCATCTTACCCCCTCTACCTCGGCCTAAGGTTGCGGTAGCGCCACTTAATCTCCCACACCCTTAGGGCAGCCTCTAACTTTACGGGAAAATCCATCTTTGATTTCCCGATGCGCCGGTCTTCAAAGTAAATGGGTATTTCCAGCACCTTGAAGCCCATCCTCTCGCACAGATAGGCTAACTCTACTTGGAAGACATAGCCGTTGGAGCGTATCTGGGAGAGGTCAATGGCTTCCAGCACTTCACGGCGGAAGCACCTGAAGCCGGAAGTAGCGTCCTTGATTTTCATGTGGAGGATAAGCGGGATGTAGACCCGATTGGCCCACCAGCTCAAGAAGACCCTGTTGAGCCCCCAAAGTTCGTCCACTTTACCCCCGGGAACGTAGCGGGAGCCTATGACCACATCGTACTCCTTGATTTTCTCCAGCATGACCGGGATATAGGAAGGGGAGTGGGAGAAATCGGCATCCATTTGGATTATGTAGCGGGCGCCGTGCTCTAAGGCATAGCGAAAACCCGTTATGTAGGCCGTGCCGAGGCCCATTTTGGCCGGCCTTTTAATCACATGCACCATTCCAGGATGCCTTGTCGCTATCTCCTCGGCAATCTCACCTGTGCCATCGGGGGAATTATCGTCCACTACGAGGATGCTCAGGTCTGGAATACCGAGGGCGAACAGTTCCCCAATGAGCTTGGGGATGTTCTCGGCCTCGTTGTAAGTGGGAATTACTACCATCGTCTCCAAGGCTAACCCCCTCAGGATTGAGTTCTCCAGGCCATTTTGATGGCTTCCTTGGCCGCTTTGTAGACGCTTTGGTAAAGCTTGTGGCGATCCAAAGCCTGCGGGTTTATGGTGACTAAGGCGATGATGAGGTCGGTATCTACGGCTTCGGGCGGGATTATTTTCTCCTCCAAGGAATCGGCCACGGCCCTGGCTATGGCTGCTTGTGTAGGACCATAGACCATGTTGGCTTGACGGAGGTTGCGCAGTTCTACAGTAGGCACTATGAGCGTGGGAGGACGGACGGTAAGGTTAGGCTCAAGGATGGCGGTAAGGGCTTCACGGAAAGGTAAGGGGTAAGTGAGCTGGTAAGCGTAGGCTTCGCCCAAGATTCCGTGGCGATTGCCGGCTATAAGCTCAACCTTGGCTTTATCCAACTTATCCCCTGCTTCCCCCTCTCCCAAGCGCAACTTTTCTCGCCTTATATCTTCAGGCCCGATGCCGATTTCTTTAAAGCGTTCTTCAAGGGGGACGGAGCTTGCGTGGAAAGTGACTTCTTCCGGCATTATTTTACCCAACTTTTCCAGCTCAAGTCGGATTTCGGCCCTGTCTTCGTGAACGAGTGCTCCTCCTACGCCTTTCAGGGGAGAGCGTGGGTTGCCCACTTCAATCCCCATCATGTTCAAGGCCGCTTTCACGGCCACTGCTCCCCCGTAGCGGGTGAAAATTCGGCTGAGCTTTTGCACCCGGAACTGCAGTTCCCTGGCTTTAGCCAAGTCTCCTTCCTGCACCGCTTTGTAAATTTCCTGCCAGACTTCGGGGTAAACGTTGGCCGAAGCCAAAATCATGCCCGAGGCCCCAGCCGCTAACGCTCCCACCACTATTTCATCGTGCCCGACCAGAACCTGGATGCGGTCCCCGCAGTATTCCAGAATTTCCATCATGTAAGCAAGGTTTCCGGAGGAGTCCTTCATCGCCACGATGTTAGGTATATCGGCGAGGTCTTCCACTACTCGGCGCGGCAGGTAATGGTCGGTAGTTTGGGGAATGTTGTAGAGGATTATGGGGATATCCACAGCCTTGGCGATTTCGTAGAAGTGCTTGAATATGCCCTTTTCGGATGGTCGGATGAAGTAAGGGGTGACCACTAAGCAGGCATCGGCGCCGGCTTTCTGGGCTTCTTTGGCCAGGAGGATAGCTTCCCCGGTTGAAGCTGCCCCTGTCCCGGCAATAACTGGCTTCTGCCCCTTTACTTCGTCTATGACGATTTCTAAGACCTTTCTCCGTTCCTCATGGGTCATGTAAACAAACTCGCCCGTTGTTCCCACCGGCACAAAGCCGTCCACGTTGGGCAATAGGTAGCGGACCAATTTCCGCAGCGCTTCTTCGTTAACTTTTTCATCTTTGTCAAAGGGCGTAACTAAAGCTGGGAAAACCCCCTTCAGTGAAAGGGTTGGCATGGATGATACCTCCCCAAAAAGGCTATCGTTTGGGGGGATTATAAAGCAAAACGGTGAGGAAGGCAAGCGTGCGGCAGCTTGGGGAGCATAGCGGAATTGTAGGCTCCAATTTTTCCCACCCTCGTTGACTGGGGGTTTGCCAACGTTTTTGGTCCCACTCGTGGCAAGTTTGCAGGGGTTGACAACTCGCCCCTTTTAAGGTTTCGTGGGGGGACACCCCCCACACCCCCTGGGAGGGGGCACTGCCCCCTCCACCCCCAAATGAAGGCCTACCTTTGGATAAAGGTGCGGGAAAGACTCCCGACGAATGTGGGACACACCCCGGCTTGTCATTGCGAGCGAAGCGAAGCAATCTCCTAGCGACGCGTGGAGATTGCTTCGGGCACTTCGTGCCCTCGCAATGACACCTAACCGTCATTGCGAGCCCCCGAAGGGGGCGAAGCAATCTCCTCGCAGGTTGGGAGATTGCTTCGGGTGCTTCGCACCCTCGCAATGACAAATTGGAGGCAGAATGCTACCTCCTGCAAACACGCCACGAGTGGGACCCAATACGCTGGCGAACCCTCAGCCCACGAGGGCGGGCAAAAACGGGGGTCCAGGGGGGCGGAGCCCCCATGGCGGGGGATCGTGGGGGGTGTCCCCCCACAAAACCAAAAGAGGGGGCGAGTTGTCCACATTAGCAACCACACCACGAGTGGGACCCAGAACGCTGGCAAACCCTAAGCCAACGGGGGTGGGAAAGCGGGGGTGGAGGGGGCTGCGCCCCCTCCCAGGGGGTTTGGGGGATTTGCCCCCAAGAACTAAAAATAAGGGGCGAGTTGCTAACTCTTGCAACCAAGCCATGAGTGGGACCCAAAACGCTGGCAAACCCTCGGCCAACGGGGGTTGGAAAATGGGGGGGCAGGGGGGCAAAGCCCCCTGGCAGGGGGTGTGGGGGGTGTGCCCCCACAAAACCAAAAGAGGGGGCGAGTCGCCCACCTTAGCAACCCCGCCACGAGTGGGACCCAATACGCCGGCAAACCCCCAGCCAACGAGGGTGGGAAAATAGGGGCATAATTTGGGGACACGCCATGAGCCGTCGGGAAAATTGCTTTCGTCTTGCTCCTGTGTTAAAATAATTGCAGCTTCAGTCCAATTTGGAGGTAAGGCCAAATGGCTCCCCTTAACTTCGTTCTGGTAGGAGTAGGAGGGCAGGGTGCAATCCTGGCCAGCGATATCCTCACGGAAGTGGGCATTCAAGCCGGCTACGACGCTAAGAAGGCCGAAGTCCACGGAATGGCTCAGAGGGGAGGAAGCGTAATAACCCACATCCGCTGGGCGGAAAAAGTCTATTCACCGCTTATCGGCAAAGGAGAAGCCCATTTCTTGCTGGCCTTGGAAAAGCTGGAAGCCCTTCGCTACATTGATTACCTCCGCCCCGGCGGTATCGCTATCGTGAATGACCAGGCGATACCTCCAGTGGCCGTTAACATCGGGGCCGCCTCCTATCCTGATGATGATAGGATTAAAGGCGCCCTCGGTAAAGTGGCCGAGAAAGTGCTTTTTATCCCCGCTTTGCGCAAAGCTGAGGAAATTGGCGACCCCAGGGTTGTCAACATCGTCCTTTTAGGAGCCCTCTCCTCTCTCCTTGATGTCCCCGACGAAACCTGGCAAAGAGTGATAGAGAGGCGTGTCCCCCAAAAGTACCTTGAACTCAATCTGAGGGCCTTTCGGGAAGGGAAAAAATTGGCATGAGGGAGGGGTTATGAAAGCAGTTGTTATGGCTGGAGGGGCAGGCTCAAGGCTCCGCCCCCTCACTATGGGCCGACCAAAACCCATGGTCCCTTTGGTAAATAAGCCTGTTATGGCCCACATCCTTGACCTCCTCAAGCGCCACAATCTAACCCGCATCGCTGCGACCCTTCAATACATGGCTAACGATATCCAGGATTACTTCGGAGATGGAAGCACATTTGAGGTAGAGCTAACCTACTTCATTGAAGGCGAGCCTCTGGGGACGGCTGGGAGCGTGAAGAATGCCCAGCCTTTCTTGGACGAGCCTTTTGTCGTCATAAGCGGCGATGCTGTCACGGATATAGACCTTACAGCTCTCATTGATTTTCACCGCGAAAAGGGCGCTTTGGTCACAATCGCCTTGTACCGAGTTCCTAACCCATTGGAGTACGGCGTAGTTATAACCGACGATGAGGGCCGCATAACCCAATTCCTGGAGAAGCCCGGTTGGGCAGAGGTCATATCCGACTGGGTTAACACTGGGATTTACGTTTTGGAGCTGGAGGTTTTGGATTACATCCCTCAAGGCCAGCCTTTTGACTTCAGCAAAGACCTTTTCCCGATGCTCCTGAAGAAGGGTGCTCCGCTATTTGGCTACAAAGCCTCAGGCTATTGGTGCGATGTTGGAAATATCCAGGAATATGTCAGGGCTTCCTTTGATTTCCTGGAGGGCAAGGTCAACCTTCCCGAACCCGGCCAAAGGCTCGCACCTGGAATATGGGTGGGAGAAGGGGTAGAAATTGCCCCCGATGCCAAAATCTATGCCCCCGTATACTTGGGGAATGAGGTCAAGGTCAAAGGCGGGGTTGTAATCCAAGGGCCTGCCGTGGTCAGGGATTACACGGTGTTGGATAACAGGGTTTTCCTGGAGCGAAGCATAATTTGGCGCAACTGTTACATAGGGGAAGGCTCTGAGATAAGGGGCGCAGTTATCGGCAGGCAATGCACCATAAAATCCAATGTGGCCATCTTTGAGGGGGCAGTCCTGGGCGATAATTGCCTTGTGGAAAGGGGGGCAGTAATCCACCCCAAGGTTAGGCTTTGGCCAGGGAAAGAAGTGGAAGCCGGCGCAACGGTTAAAAGCACGGTCATCTGGGGAGGGCTTGTTAGACGAACCCTCTTCGGCCGGTACGGGGTAACTGGGGTAGTTAACGTTGACCTTACTCCGGAGTTCGCTTCCAAACTGGGTGCAGCTTACGGAGCAACTTTACCAAAAGGTTCAACAGTTACCATAAACCGGGACCCCCACCGCAGTCCCAGGATGATAAAGAGGGCCATAATCTCCGGCCTCCCCTCCGCTGGAATCAACGTCCTTGACTTGAGGACAGTCCCTATCCCAGTAGCTCGCTATTACACACGCATAACTCCTGCCCAAGGAGGGATACACGTTCGTCTTTCGCCCTATGACCAAAGGGTTGTGGACATAAAATTCTTTGACCACCGTGGCCTTGACCTTTCCAGGTCTGAGGCGCGCAATGTGGAACGCACATTCTTCCAGGAAGACTTCCGCCGAGCTTACCTTAACGAAATCGGCCTTATTGAATATGCTTCTGATGCTGTGGAGCGCTACCGCGCTAATTTCTTAGCAGCTCTCAACGTTGATGCCATAAGGGCCGGCGGGTTCCGTATAGTCGTGGATTACGCCAACTCTCCGAATGCCTTTGTCCTGCCTGATATCCTCAATGAGCTTAAGGTGAATGCCGTAACCCTTAATGCCAGCTTGGATGAGAACAAATTGGCCATTTTGAGGGAGGAGTTTGAGGCGGCATTGGAGCAACTTCGCTCCATATGCTCGGCGGTGAAAGCCGACCTTGGGGTTAGGCTGGAGGTTGGAGGGGAAAAGCTCTTTGTGGTTGACGATAGGGGCCGGCTCATTCCCGACCCCATATTTGCCGCCGTTATGGTGGAACTGGCTTTCAGGGCTTGGGGGTCGGGCAAAGTGGCTGTGCCTGTAAATCAGCCTTTAATTTTTGAGAAGATTGCCTCCCGCTACGGCGGGGAGGTAATCCGGACCAAGGTTGACCTTGGGCACTTGATGGAGACGGCGGAGAAAGAGAAGGTGATAATTGCTGCCGATGGCACCGGCGGCATAATTTTGCCCCGCTTCCATCCTGCCCCTGATGCCCTTTTCGCCTTAGCTACTTTGCTGGAATTCCTTGCCTTGCAGAAGGTGAGGCTTTCCGATGTGGTGGACTCAATCCCTCCCTATTACCTGGAGCATCGGGAAGTTCCCTGCCCGTGGGAAGCCAAAGGGCAAGTAATGAGGCTTCTGAACGAGCAATACAAAGACACTCCTCACGATAACATTGACGGCATAAGGATATGGCTTGGGGAGGGGGTTTGGGTTCTCATCCATCCCGACCCTGATAGGCCTTCTTTCCATGTTTATGCCGAGGCGGGCTCTCGTGCCGAGGCCAGGAGTTCGGCCGAGAAGTATGCCCGCATAATTGAGGGGTTCAGGGAGTAAAGAGTGGGGGCACATCCCCCACACCCCCTGGGGAGGGGGCTCTGCCCCCTCCACCCCCGTTTTCCCACCCCCGTTGGCTTAGGGTTTGCCAGCGTTTTGGGTCCCACTCGTGGCGGGGTTGCTAAGGTGGGCGGCTCGCCCCCTCTTTTGAATTTGTGGGGGCACATCCCCCAAACCCCCTGGGAGGGGGCTCCGCCCCCTCCACCCCCGTTTTCCCACCCCCGTTGGCTTAGGGTTTGCCAGCGTTCTGGGTCCCACTCGTGGCGGGGTTGCTAATGGGGGCAACTCGCCCCCTCCCTTTGAATTTGTGGGGGGACACCCCCCACACCCCTTGCCATGGGGGCTCCTCCCCCCTGGGCCCCCGTCGCCCACCTTCGTAGGCTGACCCGATAACCCCGCCCAATTTTCCCCCTTCCCTCGCAGGGAAGGGGGCCAGGGGGTTAGGTCGGAAGGGCACATCCCCCACACCCCCTGCCAGGGGGCTAAGCCCCCTGGACCCCTCTTTGCCCATCCCCGCAGGCTGACCCGATAACGGGTAAGGGGGTTAGGTCAGAAGGCACACTCCCACAGCCCCCGCCAGGGTGCCTTGCGCCCCTGGCCCCATTAATTGCGGTGGCATTATTCAAAGCGGAATCGCCATACGCCGATGCTGAAGAAGGCGGTGGCAAATGCGGTTAAGGCGCCTACTTTGGGTAATACTTCCCACAGCCCATACCCTCGCACCAGTAAATCTTGATAGGCTTCCAACGCCCAGGCGTGAGGGGTGATGAGGCCTATCGTCCTCAACCAGTTCGGCATGATGAAGCGGGGGACAAAGCAGCCACCCAAGGCGGACATCGTTAGCAGTAGCAATACGGTGAGGCCGCCAACCTGGGCTTCGGTACGAGCCAGGGCCGCAACCAGTACTCCAAGCCCGGTGGCCGCAGCGGCCGCAGCCAGGCTCACTGCAACCAGACCGGCAAGCGAATGCCCTAAGCTCATCCTGAACAGCAAGCTGGATGCCCCTAACATTATCGCCAGCTGGATAAGGTTTATGATGTAATAAGGCAGCAGTTTCCCCGCCAGCATTACTCCCCGGCTCATCGGTGCCACCAGCAGCCGTCGGAAGGTCCCTTCCCGCTTTTCCTGTAGCACTGAGCCGGCCAACAGGCTCACAATCCAAAAAATACCGTAGATGGTGTAACCCGGTACGTTCTGCTGGAAAGAGTTAGGATATTTCTCCACGCGCATCCCAGGCGGAACCGTTCGCTCCAGCGTTACCACAGGCTCTTTTCCGCCCAGCAAACCACCAGATATTGCTTCCTGAGCCTGTGTTTTGAACGCCTCGCGCTGTTCAACAGGTGTCTGGGGCGCAAGTTTCTCAAAGAGGTAATCCAGCCCTTTCGGCGCCATCGCTGTGTAGATGCTTCGCTCAATCAGCCCTTGCAATGTGCCCAGCACCGGCTCGACGAACTGGCTGGAGGTAGCTGGGTCCACAATGACCAATACCTTAGTTCGGCGTAGGGTAGCGCCTGGGGCTTGCTCCAGGACTTCGGAAAAATCGGGTGGGAAGACCAGGGCCATGTTGCGCTTACCTTTAACGATTAGGTTCTCGGCCATCTCTCGGGTCAAAGGTTGGCCTTCCCAGGTCGTTTCAACTTGAAAGGCGTCCATCTCATCCAATTGCCGGATGATAGCCGCTGCTTGCGTTCCTCGGTCCTGGTTCACGGCCAGGAGCTGAATCTGACCTTTGCCGGGTTCAAACAAGCCGCTGAGGGCGTAGCTCATCACTACGATGAACATGAAGGGTTGCAGGAAGATTAGGGCTACTGCCCCAGGGTCTTTGAAGAAAATCTTGAGGTCCTTCCAGGCTAAGGCCAGGATTTGGTTCAGCATAACATACCTCCTAATCGCGCAGGCGCTTGCCCGTAAGGTGCAGGAAGACGCTCTCCAGGTTCGGCTCCAGCACTTCCAAGGAGAGGATGGGCACATCGCGGGCATTGCAGAGCTCAATTAGCTCCAGCAGGGCAGGGCGAGCAGTACTCGTTTCAACCTTGAGCCGACCCCCTTGGTAAGAAGCACTTCGGACGTGGGGCAAGGAGCGGACTGCTGGCAGCAGCATCTCAATGGCCTCGGTTGCTATCCCAACGTAGATAACCCCACCGCCCAGTAAACCGATCAGCCCTTTAGGCGTATCCAAAGCCAAGATACGGCCTTCGTCCATAATTGCTACCCGGTCGCAGAGGCGCTCGGCTTCTTCCATGTAGTGGGTGGTGTAGATAATTGTCATTCCTTCGGCCTTCAGCCGCTCAATGTGCTCAAAAATAAAGTTGCGCGATTGGGGGTCCACTCCCACGGTAGGCTCATCCAGGAAGAGGATACGCGGCCGATGGAGTAGGCTGGCAGCAATGTTCAGGCGGCGCTTCATTCCGCCGGAGAAAGTGCGCACAGCATCCCCGGCCCGCTCGCGCAGCCCGACCATGTCCAGCGCAGTGGCGATGCGCTCTTTGAGGACGTTCCCTCGTAGGCCATAGATACGGCCGAAGAAGGCCAGGTTATCCCAGGCGCTGAGGGTTGGGTAGAGGGCCAGTTCTTGGGGGACGAAGCCAATCAATGGTTTGATTTTATTCGCCTCCCGCGCCAGGTCGTATCCGCCGATGATTACTTTTCCCCCATCTGGGGGGAGCAAGGTGGCCAAGATGGAGATGGTTGTGGTTTTGCCGGCCCCATTGGGTCCCAGTAGGCCGAAGATTTCCCCTTCCTGGACGGAAAAACTCACTTCATTGACCGCCACCCGTTCGCCGTATTTCTTGACCAATTTCTCAACTTCAATCACAGGATTGGGCATTTTCCCCTCCCTTTGAGGCTGAGCTCTTCCCTACCAGGGGGCTTACGCCCCCTGGACCCCCCGTTTTTGCCCACCCTCGTTGGCTTAAGGTTCGCCAGCGTATTGGGTCCCACTCGTGGCGGGGTTGCATGAGAGGGCTACTCGCCCCTTCTTTTAAATTTTTGGGGGCACATCCCCCAAGCTCCCTGGGAGGGGGCTTCGCCCCCTCCACCCCTGCTTTAGTTATGGTCGGCGAAGGCCGACCTTTTTTCAAAGAGGCTGATTTTAGTCGGCGTAAAGGGCACACCCCCCATGCCCCCCACCAGGGGGCTTGTGCCCCCTGGACCCCCCATTTGCCCACCCCCGTGGGCTGAGGATTTGCCAGGGTTTTGGGCCCCACTCGTGGCGGGGTTGCTGATGTGGGCTACTTGCCCCTTCTTTTGGTTTCGTGGGGGGACCCCCCCCACGGCCCCCCGCCATGGGGGCTTCGCCCCCTGGGCCCCACATTTGCCCACCCTCGTGGGCTGAGGGTTTGCCAGCGTTTTGGGTCCCACTCGTGGCGGGGTTGCTAAGGTGGGCGACTCGCCCCCTCTTTTGGTTTTGTGGGGGCACATCCCCCACACCCCCTGCCAGGGGGCTTCGCCCCCTGGACCCCCCTTTCCCACCCCCGTTGGCCGAGGGTTTGCCAGCGTTTTGAGTCCCACTCATGGCTTGGTTGCAAGAGTTAGCAACTCGCCCCTTATTTTTAGTTCTTGGGGGCACATCCCCCAAACCCCCTGGGAGGGGGCGCAGCCCCCTCCACCCCCGCTTTAATCAAGGTCGGCGAAGGCCGACCTTTTTCAAAGAGGCTGACTTCAGTCGGCGTGAAGGGGACATCCCCCACGGCCCCCCGCCATGGGGCTTCGCCCCCTGGACCCCCGTTTTCCCACCCCCGTTGGCTTAGGGTTCGCCAGCGTTCTGGGTCCCACTTGTGGTGGGGTTGCTAATGTGGGCGACTCGTCCCCTCTTTTGGTTTTGTGGGGGGACACCCCCCACACCCCTTGCCATGGGGGCTTCGTCCCCCTGGGCCCCCGTCGCCCACCTTCGTAGGCTGACCCGATAACCCGCCAAATTTTCCCCCTTCCCTCGCAGGGAAGAGGGCCAGGGGGTTAGGTCGGAAAAGCGCTTCCCCTTGCCCCCTCCGCCAGAGGTCAGGGGGGAGGGCTGCACTGCAATTACGGCCCTCCGTAGCGCTGGATTAGGCCAATGATTGCGGGATCGTCCGGGAAGGAAGGGGTGAGTGAAGTCGTGCTCCATTCGTAGTGGGTTATTCGGCCCTTTGAGTCTAAGTTCAGCCGGGCAAAACCTACCTCTCGCCCAGCATGGCCAGGAGTAGGAACTTCGGCTATGATGGTTAAAGAAGCGTTGGATTCGTTCCAGAAGGGGCCAGGGTTTTGCCCGCTAACCCCACCCCATACTACAAGGTCTACACCATCCTCGTCCCCAAGTTCCTTGGCTATCTCGCCACCGGTGTGGGCAAGAACTATCACTATATCCGCTTGCCCCTTCAAATTCCGGATGTAGTGCCGGCCGGTCTCCAGTGGGTCAAGGACCCGATAGCCTGTAATTGGCGGTATCGGTAGCCCTGTGAGGCCAAGGATGGCTATGCGGTGACCTTTGACCTCCAAAATGGTGTAGGGAGAAGCCAAGGGCTTGCCATCTTCCTCAAGCACATTGGCCGAAAGGATGGGGAAATTGGCTGTGGAGATTATCTTTCCAAGTGCATCTTTAGGCAAGGTGAGGTCTTTCTCCCCAAGCACTGCGGCTGAGTAGCCCATTATGTTCATGGCTTCTACGATTATCAAGCTTCCGGTCTTGCGCGTGAGAGGGACATCGCTCCAGAAGGTGTTTCCGGCGTCAAGGAGAAGGACGTTTTCGTATTTGTTGCGTATTTCCTTAACGAAGGAGGCCCGCCGGGCCAATCCGCCTATCGGCGGCCTTCAGCCGCAAGGGAAGATGTAGCCCCAGGTATCGTTAGTGTGAAGGACTACAAGCTCCAGAGGCTGAGGGGTGGGAGTAGGAGTGAAGGTGGGGGTCGGCAGGGGAAGCGGGGTTGGGGAGCAGCTTGTAAGGACTAAGGCCAAAATAACCGCCAAGCTAAAGCGCTTCATCCAGGGCTGCCCTCCAGAGGAAGGGTGAAAGTAAAGGTGCTGCCTTGGCCTGGAGTGCTTTCAACCCATATCCTACCACCGTGAGCTTCCACAATTTGCTTGGCTATGCTCAAGCCAAGCCCTGAGCCTGAGACCTCTTCTTCGGCCCGCCCCCTGTAGAATTTCTCAAAGATGTAGGGAAGCTCTTCAGGCAGTATCCCAATCCCGGTATCGGAGACCGAAATCCGCACCTCTTTCCCCTCTAATTCCACTTTGACTTCCACAAGCCCTTCGTCCCGGTTGAACTTTATGGCATTGCTCAAAAGGTTCAGGATAACCCTTCGGAGCCGGTCTTCATCCGCAGGGATGTAAGAGGGGCCTGGGGGAATGGAGAGCTTGATTTTGATTTTGCGTGGTTCAGCTTGGGGGCGCATAATGGCAATGCATTCCTCAAGCAATTGCCGAATCTGGACTGGCTTCTTTGTTATCCTAACCCGCCCCGACTCTAACCGCACCAGGTCCAGGAAATCGTTTATCAGGCCCGAAAGCCTTGTCGCTTCCCGATGGATTGTTTCCAAAAAGCGCCTTTCAGTGGCAGGCTCAAACTCGTGGTCAAGCATAAGCTTGGTGTAGCCTATTATGGAAGTCAATGGGGTGCGGAGCTCGTGGACCAAATCGGAGATGAAGTCGCTCTGTTGGAAGAGGCGAGCGTTTTCTATAGCCACAGCTGCTTGAGCGGCCAGAATCTCCAGAAGCTTCACGTCCTCTTCGTCAAAAGGTTCCCCTCCTTTCTTGTTCAGGACTTCCAATACCCCTATGATTGTGTTTTTGACTTTGAGAGGGACCCCCAGGATGGAGCGGGTCTGGAAATGGGTCAAAGTGTCCACAACGCCATAGAAATTGGGGTCAGTCCTGACATCTTCCACAATCAGCGGTCTGCCTTCCTGGACTATCCTTCCGGCAATGCTTCCTTCAAGTGGGACTGGGATTTTCTGGATTGAGTCCACCCTCACGCCCGTAGCCGCTTCAAAGTAAAGGGTTTTGGTCTTGCGGTCCAAGAGCAGTATGGAGCTGGCCTCAGTGTTGGTAAGCTCGGTGGCTAAATGGACTATCTTGCTCAAGAGGTCTTGCAGGTGGAGGGTGGAGCTTAGTTCAAGGCTTATTTCCAAAAGCCTTTCCAGGCGCTTTACCTTTTCTTCTTTCATAGGATTGCGGACTTAAGGCCCTTGGGCGAGCGGGTCAAGATTTCAACCCCCTCATCTTGCACTACCACAATGTCTTCAAGGCGGACTCCACCCCAGCCGGATATGTATATTCCGGGCTCTACGGTTATCACGTTCCCGGCCTGGAGGGTATCTTTGGAGAGCTTCCCAACCCTTGGCTTTTCGTGCACGGCCATACCCACGCCATGTCCAAGGCCGTGGCCGAACTGCGGGCCGTAGCCGGCTTTTTCTATGACTTTGCGCGCTATGGAATCGGCTTTGCGGGCTCGCATCCCGGCCTTTATGGCTCTTTCGGCCTTCTCCTGCGCTTTTAGGACCAAGGAGTAGATTCCGGAGAAGCGCTCATCGGGCTTGCCCAGCACAACCGTTCGGGTCAGGTCCGAACAATACCCCCCTACCACGCAGCCGATATCAATCACTATTGGCTCCCCCGCTTTTATCGGCTTATCGGAAGCTCTGGCGTGCGGGAGAGCACCATTGGGCCCAGAGGCCACTATCAGGTCAAAGGCCACTTTCTCTGCCCCATGGGTCCGCATGAATGATTCAATCTCCCAGGCCGCTTCTTTCTCGCTCATCCCCGGCCGAAGGACTTGACAGATGTGGGAGAAAGCTTCGTCGGCTAAAGCCACGGCTTTGCGTATCGCCTGGATTTCCTCCGGAGTCTTCACGCTCCGTATTTCTCCCACGATGTCCTGGCAAGGGACCAATTTCACCTTGCGGGCTGCTTTGCGCCACTTCCTGTATTCTTCCACGGTGAGGTAGAAGCTCTCAAAGCCCAGAGTTTTTACGCCCGTTTCCTCCAGGAGTTTGGGGAGGACATCGGCAAAATCTTTCTCTACCTTGACCAAGGTAAAACCGGGGCATTCTCGCTCAACCTGCTCATAGTAACGGAAATCGGTGGCGATGTAGGCAGAATCGGGCGTGATTAGGAGGAGGCCGTAGGAGCCGGTGAAGCCTGAGAGGTAACGGCGATTTTCCGGCTGGATTACCAAAAGCCCATCAAGCCCCTTGGAAGCAAGGAATTCCCGCACTTTCTCCAGGCGCATTTTTCACCTCCTCCTTAGGTAAACCAGGAATAAGCCAAGGAGGGCCAACACTACAGCTACGGTTGTGGCCAAAACCCAGGTCGTTCCTCCAACTTGCACCTTGCTCGCCTTCTCCAAGCCCGAAAGCTTCACAGTTATTTCTCCCCCTTTCGGGAGCTTTTCCCCCTCAAAGTTTAGGTAAACATCGCCGGCCGTTTCTACGTTCCTCCCCCGCTTGGTTCCGGGAACTTCCACCGTAAGGCCTATGTCCTTCACGAGGACATTGTAGCTTGCCACGGGATAAAAGACAGTGCGCCGGATTTCCAAGGAATCACCTCGGACCGGTAGCACGTATCCCAGAGTCAGGGGCTGGGGCATCGGGCCGGGCAAGATAGGCTTGGTGAGGACGGCTTCCCCTCCTTCAGGGTTAAGGGAATCGGAAACGAAATCCATGGCTTCCGGAGGTATGGGGAAACGGAGGGTTTTCCCATCCTTGGTCACGAAGGTCTTGCGGCCGTTGTTCGCCACGGAATACATTTCCATCACTTCTATGGTCTTTCTGTCTGGAGACACCGCAAAGATAAAGTGCGCCTTCTGGACCGCTATCTCGGAATCGCTCTCAGTTGTCTCGTAGGCCACGACTGGTAGGCGTAATTTTTCCTCACCTTCGGTGAAGGAAAGGGCCGAACTATGGTAAAGGACGCCTTGAAAGTTCACCTCCGCCAAATAAAAGAGGTCCTTTCCGGTGTCCAACCCCTTGAAGGCAAAGTAGCCTTGCTCGTCTGTGAGGGCGGTGAGTGTTCCCTTTTCCGTTCCGCTGGAGTCAAAGATGTGCAGGGTAACAGTTATGCCTGAAATAGGCTTGTTCTCCGCCGAGCCGTTGAGGACTTCGCCTTCTACAGTGCCGGAGCTTTGGGCTAAGGCGAAGAAGGCCAAGAAGAAAGCGCTGAGAAGCAGAATAAAGCTCAATTTTTTCATCTTTGTTCTCCTTTCGGGAGCTTTCGGCCGCAGCGGGAGCAGTATTTATCTCCGGGCTTATATGGAGCCCCGCAAGAGGGGCAGCGCCTTGCCTCGGAGCCTGCCACTTTCATCAGTGGCCAGGCAATCCAAAGCAAAGTCGCCAAAGCTATGGCTATGACCGCTAACTTTTCCATTCTTTCCCTCCTTCAGGCCAGAGGGCAAGGACAGCCCCTAAAACCATTAACCCCCCTCCAACCCATATCCAGAAGACCATCGGGTTCACTTGTATCTGGAAGCTGGCCGTGCCATCCTCGTCAAGGTCTATGAAGATTAGGTACAAATCCTCAGCCGGGGTGCTCCTAAGGCCGATTTCGCTCACCCATTGCTCAACATTGAAATGGAAGTTTTTCTCAGGGCGGATTTGGCCTAAGAAGCGGCCGTCTTTGTAAACTTCAACTTGCGCCAGGAAGCGCTCTTTGGTAGGAAGGCTTTGGTGCTGGAAGTTCACGTATTTCAAGACATAATTTCCGATTTCGGCCGTCTCTCCGGGCTTGAGGGAAACCAAAGTTTCGGCTTTATAGAAGGATGAGCCTATTACTCCGAGGGCTAAGAGGACTACGCCGGCATGAACGAGGTAGCCACCGTACGGTCGGGGGATGAGGCGACGTTTGCGGATAAATTCTCTTACCCCTCTGGCCAGCTCTTGGATTACCCCAGCAGCGGCAAAGCCTACAGTGCCCCAGCTCAGGATAGGAAACAGGCTCCTTTCGCCTAAAGCGATGGGAACCACAATCCCCAGGAGTGCGCCGCCGGCAGGGATAAGCGCCCGGCGCAAAGCTTTGGCCGAAGTAGTTCCCCAACCTAAGCTAACGCATAGCCCTAAAAGGAGCACTGTAATTGCCGCCAGGGGCATGAAAGTTTGATGGTAGAAGGAAACGTCAATGCTTGCCTCTTGCCCTTGGAAGGTGGAGCTAAAGGTGGGGAAAAGTATGCCCAGAAGCAATACCAAAGCCTCGCCAAAGAAAAGCCAGTTCAGGTAATAGAAAGCGGTGTCTCTGGAGAGCAGGGCGCTTTCCACCTTCTTACTTGCGAAGCTACTGCGGTTTTTGAAGGCTACAAAGCCGGTTAGAAGTGCCCAGATAGCGATGAAGGCTACAAAGTAAAAGCCCAGAGGCGATTGGGCAAAGGCGTGGACCGATTTGATTATCCCGGAGCGGGTCACGAAAGTGGCAAAGAGGCAGAGGAGGAACGTTAGTGTAATGAGCAGGAAACTCCACCCCTTGAGGTAATGCCTCCGCTCGGCCACTACGGCCGAATGCAAGAAGGCGGTAGCGGTAAGCCATGGAATTAGGGAGGAATTTTCCACGGGGTCCCAGGCCCAATATCCTCCCCAGCCCAGCTCAATGTAGGCCCACCATCCTCCTATGATTATTCCGGCCCCTAAGAAGGCCCAGGCCACAATAGCCCAAGGCCTTACTTTCTTAATCCAATCCTCTAAGGGCTTGCCGGCAAGCAGGTAAGCGAGGGCGTAGGCAAACGGTATGGCCAGGCCAGCGTAACCGATGAAGACTGTAGGAGGGTGTATCACCATGCTGAAGTTCTCTAAGAGGGGATTGAGGCCCAGGCCTTCGGAGTGAAAGCGCGAGGAGAAAGCGAAAGGATTGCTCACCAGAGCCAGGACCAGGGCGAAAAAGGCCTCTATCCCGGCCAAAGCGGCCAAGGCGTAATCCTGGATGGCTTCATCTTCTCGGCCCAAGTTCAAAGAGGCAAGCAAGGTCAGGATGGAAAGCAACCACAACCAAAGGAGGAGCGAGCCTTCCTGCCCTGCCCAGAAAGCGGAGAAAGCGTAAAGGGGTGGAAGGGCCGTACTGGTGTAACGGAATACGTAATCTACCGAAAAATCGCGCTTGAGCAAAAGGTAAATCAAGGATAGGGAGGCGAGAGTGACCAAGGCTGCGGCTGCTTGGACTGCCCTGAGGGCACTTTCGGAAAGCTCTTTGTAACCGCGAGAGCGCGCTATTACGAAGCCCAAAACGGCCCACAGGCTGACCACAAACGCTAACAATATAGCTGAGTAGCCGATGGTAGCCATCAATCCCCCTTACTGATTTTTCTCTTGGTACTTAGAAGGGCACTTGAGGAGCAAACCCTTGGGGTTAACTTTGAAGACCCCTTCCGGAGTATACTGCCCTTCCACAACCGCTTCGGCTCCGTCCTTGAGCATATCGGGGCGGGGGCCGTGGTAAACTACTGGCAGCTTACCGCTGTCATCGGCTATTTCAAAAGTGAGGGTTAAGGTTTGGGGGTCCCATTGGATGGAATTTTCCACCACTTTCCCCGCCACTCGCACGGTTTTGCCGTAGATGGCGGGGCCTTTTGCCTTAAGCTCCCCCACCGTAATGTAGTAGACCGATGAGCCACCAAGCCCCGTTATTACCAAGTAGAGCAACGCTCCTAAGATGACTATTGCTCCAATCACCAAGCCTTTATTCATAGCTTCCACCTCCTTTGCCTGTTATTCAAAGAAAATGCATGCGGCCACAACCGAGGCGCACTTTTTCACCTGCCACGATACTGAAACTATGCGAACCTCGTCGGGCCTGAGGCCTCTTCGGGCCAGAGCAAACTCAATCTTTCTTTCCACTTCCTTCCGCACCTCTTCCTCGCTTTTCCCCATGCCCCCATCCTCCATAATCACCCCGAACCCATCTTGGCACCGGCCAAAACCGACTGCGGCCGAGATTATCGCCCCGGGGTTGGAGGAAGAGACTGCCGCATATACCACCGGAAGGAAAGCCCCCTTGGGTAAGGGGTTCAATTTTTCCACAACCTTCACGTTTGGAGGCATTATGCTTGAGACCTTAACCAGGTTTATGTCCCCAATGCCTGCCTCTAAGAGCGCATTATCAAAGGCATTGAGCTCCGTCTCCCCTTCGGCAGCTCCGCATACTAAGCAGGCGAACTTAGGGTCAAACACGGCTCCCTCCTTTAAACCGTAGCAGTTTCTTCATCGTAAAGGTCCACAGGGAAGACTTCAGTATCCGGCCCCGGTTTCTCCAGAAGTTCTATGCGGTAATGGGCCGATTTGTACCATTCCTTTTGGGGCAGCGCACGGGCCGGAAGGTGCTCCCAAGCCCGCATTGATTCCATGTAGGGCCAATTAGCATAAACGTTGAAATCGTCTATGATGTCGGTGATGACTGCCCCTTTCTCCAGGAGGAACTTCTGGATGGCCTGCCACTTTTTGAGGGAGGCTTCCCTCCGGGTAAACCCGAAGTAGCCGGCACTTCCTGGCCCTTTCAGGCAAGATAGGCTGCGGCTCAAGAAAGCCTTCATCCCCTTGAAAGATTCCGTCGGGTCAGTGATGAAGGTGTCAAAAGCCCCTTGGAGCTCTTCGGGCAATGGGTAGCGGAGGTCATGTTTCAGGACCTGGATTTTAAGGCCCTCTTTATCCGATACTTTCTGGATGAAATCCAGAAGCCTTTCGTCTATGTCGATAACCGTGACCCTTTTCGGTGCTCCGGTGAGGGAAGCGGCCACGCTTACCAAGTCATCGTCCCCAAGGACCATGAGGTTGAGTCCGGCCAGGTCCCCCTTTTGCCACATCAAGGCCACTCTCGCTACCGTTACCTCCTCTAAGACATAGCCTTGGTCGTAATCCCTAATAGCTTCAGGGCGGCTGCGGGCTATGGCTTTAAATTTTTCGGCCACTTCTTTGAGAGGCTCTATCTCTATGCCTCGGCCTTTGCAGCGGGGGCAGGCAAAATCACGGAGGGGGGTTATCTCAAGAAAAGCAGCCAATTCTCGGCCCTTTGGAGTCAACCTTAGGGAGGAATCCTTCACCTCTACGAGCCCTTCCTGAGCCAGTTCCTTCCAAACCTCGCAAAAAGTCATGATGGGGATATCCGTTAAGTCCAGGACTTCCCAGAGGTTATCGGTGGTGAGCAAAGCCTCAAAGGTGCGCCTCAAATCCCGCTCCCTTACCGGGAACTTTTCGGCCACCCTCTCAGCCAAAGTTCTAAGCTCCATTGATTCTGCCTCCGGATAGATTTTGTCATCGCGAGGCGGCACAAGCTGCCGCAATCTCCCCGCGAGGGTTGGAGATTGCTTCACTCCGCTCGCAATGACCCAGGTAGTTAGGTAAATTATATCCAGGCTTGCTTTTGCTACCAAATCGGTGTATTATCTTTTGGGCATTTTGCGGGGGCAAGGAAGGATGAGGATTTTGGGCCTTGAAACCTCGTGCGATGAAACCTCAGCCGCGGTGGTGGAAGACGGCCGTCATATCCTTTCCAATGTGGTCGCTTCCCAAATAGATATTCACCGCCGCTACGGAGGGGTCTTCCCTGAAGTCGCTTCTCGGCAGCACATCCTCTCAATAATCCCGGTGATAGAGAAGGCTTTGGAAGACGCTCAGGTTGATTGGGGAGATTTAGGGGGTGTAGCTGTGACCCATGGCCCGGGGTTGGCTGGCTCCCTCCTTGTAGGGGTGAATGTAGCCAAGGCTATAGCTTGGGCCAAAGGATTGCCTTTGATTGGGGTAAACCACATTGAGGCCCACATCTACGCTAATTGGCTTGTGGACGAACCCCCTAAGGAGTTCCCACTACTTTGCCTGGTGGTCTCCGGTGGGCATACTTCCCTTTTCCTGATGAGGGACCACGGGGATTACGAAGAGCTTGGTCATACTTTGGACGATGCGGCTGGGGAAGCGTTTGACAAAGTCGCCAGGCTTCTGGGGCTTGACTTCCCCGGAGGGCCAGCGATAGAACGGGAAGCTAAGCATGGCAACCCCGAGGCCTTCAAGTTCCCAAGGGCTTGGCTCAAGGGGACTTACAATTTCAGCTTCAGCGGCCTTAAGACTGCCGTCTTGAGGGAAATCCAGCGCTACGGTGATGGAATTTCTCTCAAGCCAGGGGTTAAACTCCCGCCGGGCGTGCCTGTGGCCGATTTGGCCGCCTCTTTCCAAGAGGCGGTAGTGGATGTTTTGGTGGAAAAGACCCGGCAGGCGGCTATAAATTACCAAGTTAAAGAAGTGCTTTTGGCTGGAGGAGTAGCCGCCAATTCCCTCCTCCGGGAAAAAATGAAATCTGCGGTCCCTGTGCCGGTCCGTTGGCCACCCCCAGAACTTTGCACCGATAATGCCGCTATGGTAGCCGCAGCCGGCTATTTTAACCTGATAAAAGGCCTGCGGAGCGGCTGGGACCTGGATGTAGTGCCAAACTTGAAACTTGGAACGAGGAGGTAGCCATGGTAGAGGAATACATTTTTCCCCAAAGCATAGAAGAAGCTTTGGAAATTTTGGAACGCTACAACGGAGACGCCCGCATTATCGCTGGCGGAACCGACCTCGTCCTCCAGCTGAGGAGGGGGGAGGTGAAAGCCAGGGTTTTGGTAGACATAACGCGCATCCCCGAGCTTAAGGGTATAAAGGAAGAGGACGGCTTCATCTGGGTTGGGGCAACCACTACCCATCAGGAAGTAGCCGAGTCTCCCCTTATCCAAGCCAAGGCTGGCCTTTTAGCCAAGGCTTGCCGTAGCGTAGGCTCTCTCCAAATCCGGAACGTAGGCACAATCGGAGGCAACCTTGTCAATGCCATGCCCGCCGCCGATTCGGCCATTGCTCTTGCGGCTCTGGATGCGGAAGTGGAAGTAGCCGGCAAGGAAGGCATCCGCTGGATACCAATCACCCAGTTCCATGAAGATGTGGGTAAGTGCTGCGTAAACCCATGCCTTGAGCTGGTTAAGGGGGTTCGCTTTCGCCCTCTCGGGGAAAACGAGGGCTCATCCTTCCAAAGGCTTGCCCGGCGTCAAGCTTTAATCCTGCCCATCCTGAACGTTGGAGTAGTAGTTGGCTGGGAAGAGGGCAAGTTTTCCAGGGCGGCCATTGCCATAGGGCCTGTGGCCCCTGTTCCCTTCCGGGCTCGGAAGGCGGAAGAATACCTAAAGGGCTTGCCGGTTTCGCCAGAGAGCATAGAGGAAGCCTCTCGCTTGGCCCAGGAGGAGGCGCAACCTCGCTCCAGCCTCCTGCGTGGTTCGGCCGAATACCGCAAAGACATGGTCAGGGTTTTAGTTCGCCGTGCCCTTATGGAAGCGGCTAAGCTCGCTTAGACCCATGCCAATCGGCGAAACCATTGCCAGGGTAAAATACGAGCCTATCCTAAGAAGGCTGGGCTTGAGGAAGCCCCAGGCGAAAAAAGGGCGCGGGTTCATCATCATCCACATAGATGCCTTAGCTTTTGATTACCTTATCAAAGCCGTCCAGCGCGGATACATGCCTTTCGTCCGCAAGCTCTTGGAGGGGGGAAACTACAAGCTTGAGCTTTGGGATTGCGGCCTCCCAAGTGCTACCCCCTCATTCCAAGCAGGCCTCTTCTACGGTGATAATTTTGATATCTGCGGCTTCCGCTGGTACGAAAAGGATAGAAACTTCACGATTGAGGGCCGGAATCCCCAGGCAATGCATGTCATCCAGGAGCGGCTTGCCAGGGGCACTGTCCCCCTCCTTGAAGGTGGAGCTGCCTATTTCTCCATGCTGGATGGAGGAGCTTCCACGGCCCTCTTTACCCTCGGCGCTATGAGTTCATCTTATTTCCTTCCAGGCCTGAGGAACGTGACCTGGGCCTTGTTCTTCCTCCTAAACCCTTTGCGGTTCCTCCGCATCTTCGGCCTATCCCTATGGGAATATGCCCGGTGGTGGGCTAAAAGGCTCTTCCGCTCCTTCTTCCCTTCTCCTTTGCCCTGGACCACAAAGCCTTTCCTGAACATAACCGTGAACATCCTCTTCCGGGAAATGCAGACCTACGCCTGCCTCATGGATATCTACAGGGGCCTGCCGGCTATTTACGTAAATTACTTTGGATACGATGAAGTGGCCCACCAAACCGGCCCATCGGCAGCGGAGGCGCTCCGGGTCCTCAAGGGGATTGATTCCCAGATAAGGCAAATCTTCAAGATGTGCTCTCGGGAGCCATTCAACCGTTACGATGTCTTCATCATGTCTGACCATGGATTGACCCCTTCGGTTCCTTTCCGGGAGGCCTTTGGCCAAAGCCTTGGGGATTTCATCAGGGGTTTGGTGGAGAGGGTGGAAAGCCTGAGGGAGATTTCCGGGCCTGAGAGGAGCCAGTACAGGGGGCCATGGCGGAAGTTGCTCAAGGCTTTCCGGAACATAAGCCCTTGGTTTTCGGAGGAATTGCCCACTCCTGAGGAGGAAGTTATCGTTTCCTGCTCCGGCCCCCTGGCCCACGTTTACTTCAATGCTTGGCAGGAGCGCCTTTCCTTTAGCCAGATATCAAGTCTGTACCCGAACTTGCTCAAGGGCTTGATTGAACACCCTGGGGTAGGACTCGTGGCCTTGAAGGAGGGGGAAGAAATTCACCTGCTCTCAGCAAGAGGTTCTGCTGTAATCAAAGGGGGCGAAGTTCAAGGCGACCTCTCTTTCCTTGCGCCCTACGGGGAACCGGAGGATGTTGCGAAGGAGATAGCACGCCTCGCTTCCTTCCCTCATTCTGGGGATGTGATAGTGGTAGGGGCGATGAAGGGGAAAAGCACTATAGTAACCTTTGAGGACCAAAAGGCGACTCACGGTGGGCCGGGGGGAGCTCAAACCAGGGCTTTCATCATTTACCCCGCTTACATCCCCCTCAAAATAGGGCCTAAGACTCGCTCCCCCGATTTATACCGCTTCTTTCTGAACTACTACAGGCCGGAGCTAAATCGCAAGCCTTTCGGGGTGAGAGTAGACTCTGAAGCTATTGCCTCGGGCGTATCCCACCAAGGTGATACCCCACCTTCGGGCCAGCTCCACGGCTTGGCCCGTGGGAGAAGTGCGGGAGATTAGGAAAGATACACCCATTCGGGCAGTTTTAATCAGCATCTCGGTGGAAATTCGGCCGGTGGTCAGAATCGCTTTCCCTTCAGTCTCAATCCCCTCAAGGAGGCAATGCCCTTTGATTTTGTCCAGAGTATTGTGCCGGCCTATGTCCTCCGCCACCCAAAGGACCCTTTCCCCATCGCTTATGCCCGAGGAATGGATTCCGCCGGATTCTCGGTAAGAGGGGGAAAGGCGGTAAAGCTCGCTCATGAGGGCAAAGATTTTCTCCGGCGTAAGGCAAACGCCTCCTTCAAGGTGGAAATTTCCCAATTCGGCCGTGTAGGTTACCCCTTGCCCACATCCCGATGTTATGATTTTGCGGGTTGGTAGGGGCACATCTTGATAGAGGACGGCCTCTATAACCCTTAAGTCCTGGCACTCCCTGACCAACACTACATCTTCCAAGCCCTTTATTAGCCCCTCCGAATAGAGGAACCCAAGGGCCAGTTCCCTCAAATCCCGCGGGGTGCAATAGAGGCTGACCCAATCCTGGCCGTTGACTCTCAGGGTCACTATGGCTTCTTCAGGCAATGGCCTTTGGAACCGCTCAAGTTGCCCTTGATGGTAGTGGAAAATTTCAAATTGCTCCATCCAGACCTTCCCTCATACGCTTCCGAGCTTCCCCCAAGGCCGCCTGATAGACTTCTTTTAAGGCTACCCCCTTTTCCTTGGCTAACTTCCGGCAATCTTCGTATTCAGGGGCTATGTTAAGGATTTGGCCACCCCTGCGTGCTACCTTAACCTTCACTTCCCCAAAGGGGGTCAGCACCGGGATTTCTTCCCTTTCCAGCTTCCAACGCTTTGCTCGGTAAGCCCTTACCCCGATGGTAGTGCTCTCGCGGAAAATTGCGTCCAGAACAGGCCCAAGCTTTTCCTCTTGGACTATAACCCCAAGCTTTACACCTGGCCTGCCCTTTTTCATTTGGATTGGGGAAAGGTAGGCGTCAAGTGCACCGGCCTCCAGAAGCCTTTCAATCAGGTGGTCAAACCACTGGGGGTTCATATCGTCAATGTTGGCTTCCAGGACGGTGACGTAATCTTCTTCGTAACCGGGTGCTTCCTTTTCACCGATGCAGAGGCGCAGGAGATTGGGGAAGGGAAGGTCCCAGAACCCCGCGCCGTATCCGAGCTTCTCCAGTTTGAAAGGCGGGGGGCTACCAAAGGAGCAAGCCAAAGTGGTAAGAATTGCCGCTCCTGTTGGGGTCAGTAGCTCGGCTTCTACATCCCAGCCGTAAACTGGCACGCCTTTGATTAGTTCCATTGTAGCTGGCGCTGGGACAGGCAACAGGCCGTGAGCGCTTTTTACCATCCCATAACCCAAGTGCAGGGGCGAGACGTAAACCTCTTCCACGCCCAAAAGCTCAAGCCCCAAGATGCTACCCACCACATCCACAATAGCATCCACTGCCCCAACTTCATGGAAGTGCACCTCTTCCACCGGTATGTTGTGAACTTTGGCTTCGGCCTCAGCCAGGCGGCGGAAGGCTTTCAAGCTCAAAGTTTTCACCCTTTCCGGGAGCGCACTCTCCAGGATTATCCTTTCAATGTCCGGAAGCCTTCTCTCCTCCTGGGGCCCTTCTACTTTCACATCCACGAAGGTCCCGGCTATCCCCCGCTTTTTGACCTTAGTAGCCGAAATCGTGTATCCTGTGAGCTGAAGCGCTCTGAGGCCTTCTTGGAGCTTTTCCAGTTCCAGGCCCGCATCCAATATCGCCCCCAAAATCATGTTCCCGCTGGCCCCGGCGAAGGCTTCAAAATAAGCTATCTTCATGTCACCCCCTCAAAGGTTGATGAGGTGGGCCAGGTATCCGGCTCCAAAGCCGTTGTCTATGTTAACCACGGCCACTCCAGGAGCACAGGTGTTGAGCATAGTGAGGAGCGCGGCAAGCCCTCCCCAGTGCGCTCCATACCCCACGCTTGTGGGGACGGCTATGACTGGTCGGGCGACGAGGCCTCCCACTACGCTTGGGAGCGCCCCTTCCATCCCGGCTACCACTATTACGACGTTGGCTGAAAATAGCTTGTCCTTGTAGGCCAGAAGGCGGTGCAAGCCTGCTACTCCAACGTCGTAGAGGCGCTCAACGGAGCTGCCTAAGATTTCGGCCGTAACTGCGGCCTCTTCGGCCACTGGGATATCGGCTGTTCCAGCGGTTATAACCAAGATTGTGCCCCGGCCTGCCTTCGGGCACGGTTCTCCCAAGAAGATTATCCTGGCTTCGGGGAAGTGCTTGGCCTGAGGGAAGACGGCGAGCACAGCTTCGGCCACGTCTGGGGAAGCCCTGGTAGCCATGGCTCGCCCACTCCTCTCGTAGATTCGTCCCATAACCTCCACTACTTGCCCTGGGGTCTTACCGGGACAGAAGACGACTTCAGGAAACCCCTTCCTGAGGGTCCGGTGGGTATCCAGGTGAGCGAATTCCAGCTCTTCAAAGGGGAAGCCTTGCAAGGCATCAAGCGCTTCCTCCACACTTACTTTGCCCTCCTGAACCTCTTCCAACAGTCGCCTAAGCCTTTCCTTGTCCACTAAACTCCTCCCGGCCTATAGCCTTGTAGGTCCAAGACAACGTAGCCGTATCCAACCGCCTTAAGCGCCGAAACTATATCCTCCGCCCTCTCCACCACCTTGCTCATCTCCTCCTTCCCCACCTCTATGCGGGCGATAGGGTAATGGTGCCGAACCCTCACGGTTTTAAGTCCCAGAGAGATGAGGAAGTCCTCGGCCTTTTCCACCATAGCTAAATCTTCAACGGTTATCGGCTTACCTTGGGGGATGCGAGTTGCCAGGCAGCTTTGGGGAGGCTTATCCCAAGTCGGGAGCCCTGCCAGGCGTGAGAGGTGGCGTATCTCTTCCTTGGAAAGGCCGGCCTCCTTAAGGGGGCTTAGAATCCCAAGCTCCTTAATAGCCCTGGCTCCCGGACGGAAATCAAGCTCGTCATCAACGTTAGAGCCTTCTGCCACGTTCTGAAAACCTTCCTGGCGGGCAAACTCCACCAGTTTGGAGAAGACAGTCCTCTTGCAGAGGTAACAGCGTTCCGGGGTATTGGCCAAAAACTCCGGGTCGGCCATTTGCTCCGTAGGCAGGAAGAGGTGACGGGCTCCGAGCATTTTGGCTATTTGGGAAGCAGCCTCCCTCTCGCGGGAAGGGATTACAGGGGAAACAGCTGTGACCGCCAGGACCCTTTCCGGTCCCAGGGCCTTTAAAGCAGCCCAAAGTAAGTAACTGCTATCCACACCCCCCGAAAGAGCTACTACTACGTTCCCAAGCCGAGAAAGCATCTCCAGTAGAATTTGCTCCTTGGCCTTATCCATACCGCACCTTGCCGACGTAATCGTGAAAATTATAAACCGAACAGGTCTTTTTGCCAAAGGCCTTCCTTCCGGCTAAAATGGGTTGGTTTTCTCCCCAGAGCTGGGAGATTGTTCGCCCCTTTCGGGGGCTCGCAATGGCATTCGGGGCTTTTAGGCATGCTTAAAGTGGGGTTCAACGGTTGGTTTTTGGAAAGGCCGGAGACGGGGACCGGCCAGTATTCTCGGAAAATTCTGGATGCTTTGGCCACCAGAGCCGAAGTTAAAGTCCTGGGAGGTCGGCAGCTTCCCGCAGGGAAGGCCTTGCTCAACATTTACAAGGTCTGGTTTGAAAATGTCCTCTTCCCGCTCTTCTGCCTCCGGGAGCATGTGGATGTGGCCTTCGTTCCCTACATGGGGCCTCCCCTCTTCTCCCCTAAGCCCTTGGTCGTAACTGTCCATGACCTCATCCCATTCCTTTTCCCTGAGTATGCGTATTCCCCGCTGGTAAAGCTCTACAATTTCCTGGTAAAGGCCGCCATCCCTAAGGCTTGCCTAATCCTGGCCGATTCGGCCCACACACGAAAGGATGTCATCGGCTTCTTCAAGGTAAGCCCGGAGAAAGTGCGGGTGGTTTATCCGGGGATAGGGGAGGAGTTCAAGCCGGTAAAGGATGAGGCGAGGTTGAGGGCTGTTCGGAAGAGATATGGGCTAAGCGGAAGGTTTTTCCTTTACCTTGGGGGATTTGACCGCCGGAAGAACATCGGCCTTCTTTTGGATGCATACCAGATTTTGCGCAATAGGCTCGGGAACCAAGCGCCCGTCTTGGTTGTAGCCGGCAAAGTCCCAACCCGCGAAAGTCCGGCCCTCCTCAATCCCTTGAAGATGGTCCGGGAAAGGGGGCTTGAGGACGGCGTAAAGTTTACCGGCTGGGTAGCCGACGAGGACAAGCCATCCCTCTACTCTATGGCTGAGGCTTTCCTCTTTCCCTCCCTATACGAAGGCTTTGGCTTCCCTCCGCTTGAAGCGATGGCTTGCGGGTGCCCAGTCTTAGCATCCCGCTCCTCCTCTTTGCCTGAAGTGCTGGGAGAGGCCGCTCTCCTGCTTGACCCCAACCGACCTGAGGATTGGGCGGAGGGAATGGAAGGGGTCATAAAAGAGTTGGATTTAGCCCAAAGCTTGCGGGAAAAGGGGGTGGAAAGGGCCAAGATTTTCACTTGGAAATCGGCCGCTCGGAATGTCCTCAGCATCCTGGAAGAGGCCGCAGGGCGTGGGAGCCCTTGAACTCCGGCGGCATTGCCCTCTCACAAATCTGAACGGGGGAGGCTTCAAAGTCAAAGCCAACTTGCCCTAAAAGCTCCACCGTTAAGCAGAGCGGGAGGCCCATCACGTTGGTGTAACAGCCTTTTATCTCCGCTACCGGTCGGAAACCCTCATCTTGCACCCCGTAAGCTCCGGCTTTATCCATAGCCTTCCCTGAGCTTACATAAGCTTCAATTTCCTCAAGGGAATAATCCCTCATGAGCACTTGCGTGCATTCCACGGCCAAAAGCTCAAGCGATGGTGGGGCCAGCACTGCTACCCCTGTAAAGACCAAGTGCCAATCGCCTCTCAGGGCCAAGAGCATCTCTTTAGCTTCGGATTCGTCCCTGGGCTTGCCCAAGATTTTACCCTTGAAAACCACGATTGTATCGGCGGCCAGGATTACATCTTGCGAATCGGCAGTTCGGATAGCCTTAGCCTTGGCTAAGGCCAGGCGTCGGACTGCATCCTTTGGGCTTTCGCTTTCCAATAAGGTTTCTTCCACCGGCGCGGTGGATATTTCGTAAGGCAACGCGAGGGTTGCCAAAAGCTCGCGCCGGCGGGGGGAAGAAGAGGCTAAGATAACCTTGCGCATATCTCTCCTCATTCAAAAAGGTCCACGAACCGGAATTCAGTCACGTCCACGAGGCCTTTATCGGTAAGCTTCAGTTCGGGTATAACCGGGAGGGCGAGGAAGCTCAGAGCCATGAATGGTTCTTCCAAGGTGCAGCCCAGCATTTTGCTTGCCTTGAGCAACTCCTCCAGCTCTGCTTGCACTTCGTAAGCTGATTTTTCGCTCATTAGGCCGGCCACGGGCAAGGGAAGCCTGGCTAAAACTTGGCCGTCGGCTACGGCTACAAGGCCCCCTTTCATTGCCTCTATTTCCTTGACTGCCTTCATCATATCCTCATCGCTCACCCCTACAACCACGATGTTGTGGGAATCGTGGGCTACGGAGGAAGCAAGAGCCCCTCTTTTCAGGCCAAAACCTTTCACGAACCCTTTGCCCATGTTCCCCGAAGCAGTGTGGCGCTCAATGACCGCTATCTTCAAGATATCCCTATCCACATCGGCCACAGCGTAGCCATCAACTATCTTGGCCTCGGTTACCAGCTTGCGGGTTATGATTTGGCCAGGGATGATTTCTATCACCTTAACTTTTGAAGATTGAGCTGGGATTCGGAAATCAACGCCATCCCACTTTATGTTCATGGAGCTTCGTAGAGGGATTGAGCGCTGAGGCCTTTCCCAGGGGATTATCTTGCCGTTTTCGGCCACGAGCGTTCCTGCTCGCCAGACCTTGAGGATTTTGAAGTCTTTGAAGTTATCAAAGAGGACCATATCAGCCTGGCGGCCTATGGCTATTGCTCCCAAATCCTTAAGGCCAAAGTACTCCGCCGGGTTCAAAGTTGCCATCTGGATGGCAATTACAGGGTCTATCCCCTGGTCTATAGCCAGCCTTATGATGTGGTCAATGTGGCCTTCCTTTATCAAATCGCCGGGGTGGCGGTCATCGGTAACGAACATCATCCGGCGGGCGTTGGTAGGGGTAACTAAGGGGAGAAGGTCACGGAGGTTTTTGGCCGTAGAGCCTTCCCTTATCATCACATACATTCCCAGCCTTAATTTCTCCCTGGCCTCTTCAATAGTAGTGCACTCATGGTCCGAGCCTATTCCTGCGGCGATGTAAGCGGCCAAGTCTTTACCGGTTAATCCTGGGGCGTGGCCGTCAATTGGGTGGCCTCGTGCGGAGGCGATTTTGGCCAGAACCTCGCTTTCCCCGAAGATAACGCCTGGGTAATTCATCATTTCTGCCAAGCCCAAAACCCAAGGGTTGCTGAAGAGTGGAGCGAGGTCGTAAGAGGCGAGCTGCGAGCCAGAAGTCTCCATATCGGTGGCCGGGACGCAGGATGGAAGCATCACGTAAACGCTTAAGGGGTTATACTTGCTGGACTCCAACATATACCTTATCCCGTCAAGCCCCAAGACATTGGCGATTTCATGTGGGTCTATAACCACGGCGGTTGTTCCATGAGGGACTACGACCTTTGCAAATTCGGGGATTGTGAGCATTGAACTTTCAATGTGGACGTGGCCGTCTATGAACCCTGGGCAGAGGTAATATCCGTCCAAGTCCAGAACTTCCTTAGCCCTGTACTCCCCGAAGCCGACGATTTTAGTTCTGGCCACAGCCACGTTGGTTAGGTAAATTTCCCCCGAAAGGACGTTCACCAAGCGGACATTTTTGAGGAGCAGGTCTACTTCTTCTTCGCCGCGGGCATACTTGATGATTTTGCTTAGCTCCATAGACTACCTCCCTGTGAGGATTTTGAAAATTATACCGCAGAGGCTACAGAGAGCGCAAAGAAAGCTTTGGGGTGTGCCTCCCGTTAGCCGAGAGTTCGCCAGCATCTTGGGACCCACTCGTAGGCTGGTTAACTTACCCCCTTTTGCCCCCCTCGCAGAAGGCTATGGGGAGCACATCTCCCAGACCCCTCTGGACCCCCGTAACCTTTTTGTCATTGCGGGACGGCACAAGTTGCCGAAGCAATCTCCAACGCAAGTGCTATAGTTTTTGCTAAGAGGCTGTTGAAATGTTATAATATTGGCTTGGAAGGGGGGAATGGAAAAAATGCGGAACGTTTTTGTGTGTATGTTGGTTGTAGGTGGTCTCGTTTTTGGGTTTGCTCTTGCTTTTAAGCCTGCTTACCCTGCTGGGCATACTTTTGTTACCGCTTCTTTGGCTAACATAATGGTTCCTGTAGTGATAGACGAGCGCTTCCTGTACCCAGGAGCGGGGATGTATCCTGAAATCCGGGGAGTTCATCCCGCTTCTGGTGAGGTATGGGTTTGCCGCAACGGTGGCTGGATGACTCTTCGGGGGGCAGAGGTTCAAAGTATTCGTCCTGGCTCTTGTGTTATGGGATTCCACGCCCAAACCCCGCGCTGGTTCTGGGCAGAAGGGCGTTCAGTGGTAATCATGAGCGGGACGACACCGGTAGGGCAGGTGACGCTCCCCTATACAGTGACTGGTATTGTACTCCACCCACGTACTCAGTTACTTTATGTCGGGATGCAACGAACCTCTTTCCCACCTATCTCTACAGATCTGGCGGTGATCAGTGGGACAACTATTCTAACGACAATGAGCGCCCCAGGCGCTGGACACTTCACCCCACATCCAGAAAGCGGTGATCTTTACTTGGGTGTTTACATCTACGGGCCCAATCCTGAAGTTTGGATCATCAGCGGGACCCAGCGAGTAATGACCTTTACGATGAGTGGTATGCTTTACTGGATTAATTACCATCCCTACAGTCGTCTAACCTATATAAGCAGTCGGCATGAGCTGAAAGTACTGAATGGACGCACGGTGATAGCTACCCTTCCCATCACCGAGACCTATATGTTTGCTCCTGATCCAGACAGCGAACGCGCCTATCTGACCCACTTGAGCCCAGACTGGATCACTGTTCTCTCTCGGACGGAGGTAATCACGCGTGTGCCTTTTCCTCATGGCTATAACCCAATTGCAGTAATCCCGCACACGGGCGAAGTCGTGGCCGGGGCTTTCTTCGACCGGGCGGTCTACGTATTCTCCAGGGACCTTACCCTGCTGAATGTGATCTCCATGCCAGTGCGTCCTCGGCAGATTTTCCCTTGCGAGGATGGCTGGGTGTATGTGGCCGGTTGGGGACTGGAGTCCTCGTTGACTTTACCTTCTGATCTTTTAGTGCTTAGCCGTACGGTCCCTGTAGCTGAGTACCCTAACGGCTTTGGCTTGAGTTCTTTGGCACTGTCTCCCAATGGCTGGCTTTACTCCGTGGATCTCTTTTCTGGGCGTTTCAGCATACTCTCGGGAACAGAGGTGGTGACCTCCACGGCGTTCTCGCCATGGAATTACCCAGTACTCCTGCCGCAAGAGCGGCGGTTGGAGGTGGATCCCGGGACCGGTTGGGTTTATGTGGCTCTACCAGGCACGTGGCTTTGGATTTGGCAAGGGGAAAACTGGATAACCCGCTCCATCCCTTCGTGGATTAAAGTTCTGCACGCGGCTCCTGATTATGGAGTGATATTTGGCGGCAAGGATTCTTATGCGTTGGATGAAATTTACGCTATCACAGGTACCGAAATTTTGAGCTTGCCAATTGGAGGAGATCTTTTGGGGCCTGTCACGGATTTGGCGGTGGATCCAGTGCATGGCTATCTCTATGTAGGAGGATTGGGGCAGGTGGCGGTCCTTTCTCTCACGACACCGGTGACGGCTTCGCAATGGCTGACGACGATAAACGGGATGTATCCGCTGCGGGCCTTGGCTGCTCACCCAGCCAGTGGCTTGGCGTATGTGGGATCTGGCTTCGGTCCCACAGGGACTTTATCGATCCTTTCAGGCCCTGACCTTCTGAGCTCTTCAGTAGTAGAAGGTTTGCCGGTGGCTTTAGCTGCTGACCCAGTTGGCCCATGGGTGTATGTGGCTTTGAGTGGCACACAGCAGGTTGCAGTTTTAAGAGGGGTAGACCAGGTAAGCACGGTCAAGCTTCCCTTTGAACCTTTCCGAATTTGGGTGAGCCCGCGTAGCGGGCTGGCTTATGTGGCAGGGGAGACACAGGTTGCGGTTCTAAAGGGCCCCCAGTTGTGGATGCAGCTATCCACTGGTATTTATCCACGAGACATGGTCTTTGATCCGGAGAAAGGGCTTGCCATCCTCAGCCATGAGGGGGATAACCGCTTGGTCTGGATTGAGGAGCGAGAGTTGTCTCGCCGTCTCTGGCTACCCCTTGTACTTAAAGGGCGATAAATTGAGTAACATGCCAACCAGGTAGTCACTCCTTAATGTGGTTTTTGGAGGGAACAAAAAGCACATTTCCGGGAAGAGGAGGGAAGAGCTCCTCAAGAAGTGGAGGGAGAGAAGGCAGGGGATGCTTTTCGCCGTGGGCAAGAAGCACTCTAAGGGCAACGGAAATTTGAGGTTAGTCTGGGCCGACATCCATGGAGAAGCCAAGGAATGAAAGGTTTTGTCCCCTTGCTTTTGTTGGCCTTGACCTTGTTCCTAACTTACCCGCTCCCCCTCCACCTGGCCACTCATGTCCCAGGGAGCAATCTCTGGGCTTTTGATGAGTATACCTTCATCTGGAACATCTGGTGGTTCAAGCACGCTCTCTTGGAGCTCCATACCTCGCCTCTTTCCACCGATTACATTTTCTTCCCGGTTGGAACGAAGCTCATCCTATACACCTACAACTTGTTCAACTGCGTCCTCGCTTTGCCTCTTACCTTTTTCTTCCCCTTGCCTTTGGTCAGCAATCTAACCTTGATTTTCGCCTGGGTCACAAGCGGCTGGGGGGCTTACCTTCTATCGCTTTACCTTCTGCGCCGTAGCGGCTTGAAAGACTATGCCCGAGCGGCTGCCATCCTGGCAGGGATACTGTACGCTTTCGCCTCAAACCGCCATGTCTACGCTGCCCTCGGCCATTACGATATGGTTAGCACTCAGTGGCTACCGCTTTTCATCCTCTTCTTCATCCGCACTGCAGAAGAACCAGGGCTCAAAAACCCTGTATTGGCCGGCTTATTCGGCACTATGGCTATGCTTTGCGAGATGATTTTCGGCACTTTCCTCTTCATTTTCTCCGCCTTTTACCTCATTCTGCGGAGGAAGGAGCTGCACCGTCAGGGCTTGCTCTTGAGGGTGGCGATATTGGTTTTGACTGTTGCCGCTACCTATTGGCCGGTGCTCATCCCTATCCTGCGGGAGTTCCTCCTCGGGGGATATGAGCTAAAGGGCTGGGGGGATGCGCTCAAGCTTTCAACTGACCTCCTCGGTTTCTTCACCCCAACAGCCCTTCACCCTGGGATGGGAATTGGTTGGGAGAGGGAGCTAAGGGCAGTGACAGAGGGAACTTCCCGCTTCGCAGATGTGAACACGGTTTTCCTCGGCTATTTCTCCTTGGTTCTGGCTATCGTGGCCTTGGTCAAAAATTCGCCCAAAGTTGTTAAAACTTGGGCCCTACAAGCCCTCCTCTTCGCTTCCTTCTGCCTCGGCCCCGTCCTCCAGATTAACAAGCGCTACGTCTTTGACATGGATGGCATACCTATAACCATCCCGATGCCTTTTGCTCTCCTCCATTACATCCCAATCTTTCGGGCTAACCGGGTCCCCAACCGCTTCAGCGTTATCCTGACCTTGTGCTTGGCCGTCCTGGTGGCTTTCGGGGGGCAAAGGGTGATGAGCATCTTTGAGCGCCGCTTTTCCCCCGCCTTTTCCAGAGCCATAGGGGGATTGATTGCGGCTTTAATCATCATTGAGCATCTGGCAATACCGATGCCCCTCACGGACGCCCGAATACCTGCTCCTCTCTGGCTCATCGGGCAAGAGGGCGGGGAGTTTACCGTACTACAGTTGCCGTTGGGATGGCGCAACAGTTTCGGGATGGCCGGGGCGGAAAGCACTCAGGCCCAGTATTACCAGGTTGCTCATGGGAAGAAACTGCTGAGCGGGAACATATCCCGCAATCCGCCTTTCCAGTTTGACTATTTCCTACGCTTGCCATTCTTCCAGGCTATAATCTCAGCCGAAACTTACCAGGAGGTTCCACCGGAGCTTGAAGCCAAGGCCAAAGCTCAAGCTCCTGAGCTTGTCCGCCTTTACGATATCCGCTACCTCGTAGTTTTGCCCCCTACCCCAGGCCGAGCCCCGTATTCCGACACCTACACCAGAACAGTCCAGCTTGTGGAGAGGCTTTTACCGGCCGAGCTTTACCTGGAAGGGCAAGGGACGAAGGTCTACAAAGTTAAGCCTATACCTCCGGCCTCATCCTTGGAGATAGATTTCGGAAGGGAAGAATCTTTGCCCTACCTCGGGGAAGGGTGGGATAGGAACGAGGAGGTGGCCGGTTGCACAGCGGTTTGGGCCGTCTCCAAGCGAGCGGAGGTGTTCCTTCCCCCCATGGAAAATGGCTCTTATACCCTTACCCTGAAAGTCGCACCTTTCACTTACCCCGGCTCCCCGGAGCAGAGCGTTAAAATCGTCCTAAATGGCGTTAACTTAGGGGAAGCAAAGCTTTCCCCAGGCTGGAACGAGCTTTCCTTCGCCGTCCCCGAAAGCATTTCCCTTAATCGCCCCAGCAAGCTTGAACTTAAGTTTTCTCACCTGGCTTCCCCCCGCAAGGTCTTACCTCCAGAGTTTGCCATAGGCTCAACTGGAGTGAATGCCCCCGCTGAGCTGGAAATCCATTCCGGCCAGGGTTTTGCTTTCATAACTGTGGCGGGGAAAAACGCTTCCCTGAACAAAGCCGGGCTCAACCTGGCGGTTATAGAGCCAAAGAAGGGGAAAGTGGTAGCGATGAGAGCTTTCGGCCCTGGGGAAGAAAAGAACCTGAGCTCTTTCGTAGCGGAGATAGCGCCGGGGCACATCGTAGTCGGGGCTGTTTACGGAGGCCTCTGGCCTGAAAATGCGCCTCAAGTCCTCCAGGCTCTCGGAGTCAATGGGCTATCCAAGGGGCCGAGCTACGCTTTTATCGGGGTGAAAGGGAGTGCGCCTGGCTCCGGCCTGGAGAAAGAAGGGGAAGACGTCTACCTCCGCTTGGGCTATAACCCCGATAGCCGAACCTTGGCCGCCGCCGTAGATTTCATCCGGCTGGAAAGGAGGTAGCCCTTGAAGCCGCTCTTTTGGGTGTGGAAGTGGCCTATCACCACTTATCCTTTGCTCCTGCTGCTTGGGATTTTGGCCGGTTCAACCGCATTTGCTGGGCTGGGAAAGAAGAGGTGGGGCTTGGAGAAAGCCTTGGATGCCTTGCTCTGGAGCTTAATAGGAGGCATAGCTTTTGGCAGAGTGGGCTTTGTGCTAACCAATTTGGAGTATTTTTCCGAAAGCCCAAAAGAAGCCTGGCAATTTTGGAAGGGTGGGCTTGCTTTCTCCTTTGCTTTAGCTGGTGGATTGTTGGCCCTCTTCATATTCTCCCGATTCCAAAAGGTTAGCCTGGCGGAACTGCTGGACTTGGCCTCTCTTTCCGTCCTTCTGGCTCAAGCTTTAGGGTGGTGGGCATGCTACACAGCCGGATTGGCTTATGGGAAAGAGTGGAAAGGCCCATTGGCCCTTTTTCTCCCCGATGTCTATGGGGTCAAAGCCTACCGCTTCCCTGTGCAACTGGCCGAGGCTTTGTGGAGTGCTCTACTCTTCCTCATCCTCTTGGTCATCTACTGGAGAGCGAACAAGGCTGGCAACATCTTCCTGGCCTATGCCATCGGCTATTTGCCCTTTGACTTTTTCCTCCGCTTCCTCCGGGGCGATGTCATGGGGGTAATAGGGCCTTTGGAGCCGGGCCAGCTTTCAGTAGCGCTGGTTCTGATTGCCCTCCTCCTTCTCCGCTTCATTTGCCCCAAATCATCTTCAGGGCGATGAGGAGGAGGGCGAAGCCGAATATTCTCCTCAGGGTATCAGTGGGCAAATGCACAGCCAGTTTTGCTCCCAAAAGCCCCCCGATAAAGAAGCCAATGGCCAAAAGGAAGGCCATTTTGAGGTTAACATATCCTTGGCGGTAGTAGGTGTAGGCCGCCAGTATCCCTATGGGGGGAACGAGCATGGCCAAGGTTGTGCCTTGAGCGTAATGCTGAGGCATCTTGAAAATGTAGACCAGGGCGGGCACCACTACCACTCCACCTCCTATGCCTATAAGCCCGCTGAGGATTCCGGCGCCAAGTCCTATCCCAATGCAGAGGAACAAGCTAAACATCATGGCCTCCCTTTGAAAGGACTTTGTCCAAGAGCTCTTTCATCTTCTGCCAATGGGTGCCCTTCCAGTAAATGCGATGGCAGCCAGGGCAAAGACTGAACTGCTCTTGGGTCTGAAAAACGTAAGGGGGGACTTTCCCCCGAACGCTTTCCTTTTCCACGGGCTTGAGTGGTTCATTGCAGATTGGGCAGCGGGAGAAGCAGTTCTGCCTTTCAAGTTTAAGTTCTTGAAAGACCTGAAGGAGCTGGTCTTCCAAAGGGGCATTTTTAATCAAAATGGCCCGGACCCCTCTCCTGCGGGCCAGTTCTTGATCCCGGGTGAGGAGGATTCTATCCTCCGCCATTGCCCGGTAGGCCAATTCATCGTCGTCCATGTTGGGGAAATAGAGGGTATCGTAGCCCAGGATTCGGAGCCATTTGGCGAGGGTTCCCAACATGCTATCGGCTATGAATTTCATGGCTCGCTCTCCAGCCAAAATTTCCTAAGGAGGTTATGGTTATGCTCAGCCTTTTGAGTTTGCTCCTCCCATTGGGCTTTGCCCTTGTAGCCATTGGGGGAAGGGAGCCTAAAGAAGCCAAAAGGACCTTTTCCCTCTTCCTCCTCTCTTTGGCTATCGGAACCGTTGGGTATTTTGCGAGCGGGTTTGCCCTGGAGTTCGGAGGAATTGGCCTTGTGCACAGGGATATAAGAGGGGTCAGTAGCCTCATCTGGGAGTGGTCTCCCCTGGATGTGCGCTGGGGGCCAGGATGGGGAACTATAGGCCTCTACGGCTTCTTCCTCCGGGGTGAAGTCCTTTCCCCCGAAGCCCTCTCCCTCTTCCTCCATGGGCTTCCCCTCGTTTCCTTGGCCGTTTTCATTACTTTGGCCAACCTCTGGGGCAGGGTTAATCGGTTTTTCCTTTTGATTGTGGGGCTGATTTTGGCTTCCTTCCTCCACCCTGTTGTGGGAAATTGGGTCTGGGGAGGGGGATGGCTCGGCAATTTGGGGAAAAACGCCGGGCTTGGCCACGGGTTCATTGACGTGCTTGGGGCTTCCTCCCCTCACCTTTTGGGAGCTTTTGCCTGTTTCCTCGGCGCTATCACCTTCGGCCTGCGCAAGAAACCTTCTCCAGCCCCCACCATGCCGCCGGTTCACCTCCCTATTCTGGCGGGCACAGGCCTTGTCCTGGCTCTCATCGGGGCCGCTGCTTTTTTGGCCAGCCACCCGGTCTATTCCGTTTACCCCACCATCTCCACAGCCGTGGGCATTGTCAACATCTTGCTGGCAGCGATGGGGGGGGTGTTGGGGGCATCCGTTTACTCCCTCTTTGTAACAGGCCAGAGCGATTTCCTCATGGCCGTAAGGGGCGGCATGGCCGGGCTTGTGGCTGGCGGAGCTTCCTGCTTCTTCATCCCATTCTGGGCCGGATTGGCAATTGGTTTTCTGGCTGGTCTCCTCCTCCCCCCAACCGTCTACCTCTGGGAAGAAATCCTCAAGCTCGGTGACCCCTCGGGGGTGATGGCTATGAGCGGGCTGGGAAGCATCCTGGGAATTCTCGCCCCGGCTTTCTTCGCCAACGGCCAGCAAGGCGAAGGCTGGAACGGGGTCCCAGGCAACTATCTCGGGGTTTCCGGCCAGGGTGTGAGCGGACTTTTGGTATCGCGAGGCTTTATCCCCGATTTCCCCCATCAGCTTTATTCCCAGTTAACAGGGATTTTAGCGGTGCTTGTTTGGACCGCTGCCATCCTGGTGCCTCTTTTCCTTATCGCCCAGAAAGCCGTACCGGCCCTTAAGAGAGGCCAGGAGCACTCTGAGGGATAGCTCCTTTTCCAACCCAAGCAAAACTTCTTCATCGGGAGGCTCCGGAGAAAACCGCTCTTGTAGATAGAAACACACCACTTTCCTGAAGGGCTTGGCTTTTTCCGGGAAGAGCTTAGTCAAGCTTTCCAGATACTCAAGGGGAGTTTGAGAAGGCCTGGCCTTAATGCCGGCCAGCCAACCAAGTCTTAAGAGGCGAAGGTAAAGCCGTGAGGCCGGCCTAAGTTCCGGTGGTTCAAGCTTAAGCTGGATTACCCTTAGGCCCATCATTAGGGCAGCCAATCCGGGGACCAAAGGCCAGAACTTCTTGAACCTTTCAGGCGAGGGCAAAGCAAAAGCCTGCGGGGGTGGGGCAGGAGGCGGAAGTTTTGATTCCTCGGGCACTTCAACCCCTTCGGGGATTCTGAGAGGCCTTTCTCTCGGTATCAGGGGCCTGGCTTCCCCTTCAGTCCTTGATACTCTTACTATCGGCAACTGAACCGATGTGGGCTCAAATTCAACCCAGCCGTAGCGGGGGAAGAAAACCTCCACCCAGGCATGAGCGTTCTTCTCCCTAACCCTCCACCTCCCTTTCTCCGCAAGGTACTCCCCTGCGGTGTAGCCGGCCACTAAGCGTGCCGGTATCCCCACTGCTCTGGCCATAACTACCATGGCGGAAGCGTAATAATTGCAGTAGCCCTGGCGCAAGTCAAAGAGAAAGTAATCCACTGCATCCCTTCCCTCCGGAGGAGGCGGGACTTTCTCGTTGTAGACGATGTTCTCCCTAAGGTATCGCTCAATGGCCAAGGCTTTATCGTATGGGTTATCGTAGCGGGAAGTAATCTCCAAAGCCAAATCCTTGACCCGCTGGGGAAGGTCGGCAGGGAGCTGGAGGTAGCGGGCAATCCAGGCTGGATAATCGGTGCCGGCCTTGCGCAAACTCTCCTCATCGGCTACGCTTACTTGCGATACAACCCTAACCACAGCCCCAGGCTTAAGTGGCTCCGAAGCCAAAAGAAGGGAAGGCTCTATCCTATCCCCCTCCCCGGTAGCGATGATGAAGGTTTTTTCCGAAAGCAGGGAAGGCTGCGCGGCGGCGTATATGAGCCTGCCCTCAGGTTCAATCAGATAGTAAGTCTGGGTCAAAGCTTGCCTCAGCTCAAACCGGAAAGCAGGTATTTCCTCCCAAGCCCCGAAAAGAAAAGCGGTGTTATCGGTGTTGAGCCAGCCCCTTCCGGTGTAGAAATCGTAGGATGCCGCCTTCCAGTAACGGACCAGCTCCCGAGGATAGGCCTCTACCTCCAAGACCACCATTCCTCCCAAGGCGACGGGTCCTCCCAATTCTAACTCCTTCCCGAAGTAGGCTCGGCCAATTTTCGGGACTCTGTAACCCTTTAGGGAGGGGAAGAGCTTGTTCCATTCCCTCTGAACCTTCTCCCAGCTTTCTTTTAGGAAGCCTACCTTTAAGTTAGCTTTGGCCCCAGGGGCAAGCCAAGCAAAGGCCAGGGCTAAGAGGATAAAAGCGAGACCGTAGCGGAAAAAGTCAAAGGAAGCGTATGGTGAATACCCTACCCGGTGATGAGCCCAGCTTTCTTCTTGCTCCCGGAAGTGTAGCCAGAGGACGAAAATTAGTGAAGCGAAGGCATAGGCAATGGGGTATATAGCCAAGCTTTGGGGGCCGTAATAGGCGTTTATGGCTGTTAAAACTCCGCCGGGGATTACGGCCAACCACCCATTGCGCTTCCGTAGAGCCAACCAAGCTGCCAAGTAAGCTGACCACCAAACTGTCAAGCTCATAAGCAGGACGAAGGCGATTGGGCCCCCTCTTGCCTCTCCGGCCCTAACACCCTCAAGCCAATAACCAATCCTCCACCCAAGGTTGATGAATCTCTCCTGCCAGCCTAAAGTATCGGGCAGAAGGAGGGAAGTGGAGAAGAAGGAAATGGCAGCCCCGACTGTAAAGCTGTAGAGGTGAGCGGAGATAGGTGGCCAGCGGGACAAGGCCAAAAGATAACCTATGACCAAAGCCAGGATAGTAACTCCTGGCAGGACCTCAAGTCCTTTCGTCCACTCCGCTGATACGATGCACCAGGCTGCTGTAAGCTGGAGCCAAAGGAGCAAAAGGAAAGGCCCAATACCCATTTAACTGCTCCTTCCTTAAGCTAATTTTACCCCACCACCTTCGCCAATGCAATTCCAAAGCTAAGGGGTTGTATCCCAAACTTGTTGGGCACCTTTATTTGGCCCTTCTTGCCGATTGAATTAAACTTCTCTGGCTAAAGGCCAGCTTCCGCCGGGCTTCTTAGGCAAATAGCTAAAGACCCAAAACCCCGGCTAATCCTCAGCTCACGAGGGCAAGAGAATGGGAGGGCCAGGGGGTCTGGGGGATGTGCCCCCAGAATAAAAAGAGGGGGCGAGTTGCGCACGTTAGCAAACCAACCTCCGAGTGGGACCCAAGACACTGGCAAACCCTAAGCTCACGAGGGTGGACAAACGGGGGGTCCAGGGGGGCGAAGCCCCCATGGCGGGGGGCGTGGGGGGCGTCCCCCCACAAATTCAAAAGAGGGGGCGATTTGCCCCCATTAGCAACCCGCCCACGAGTGGGACCCAAAACGTTGGTAAACCCAAAGCCCACGGGGGTGGGCAAATGGGGGCAGGGGGGCGAAGCCCCCATGGCAGGGGGTGTGCCCCGTTCACGCCGACTGAAGTCAGCCTCTTTGAAAAAAGGTCGGCCTGCGCCAAGTACGGGCGTAGCGTCGCTACGCCCCTACATTGAACCGGGGGTGGAGGGGGCGCAGCCCCCTCCCAGAGAGTGCTGAGAAAGTCAGCAAAGCTGGAGAGGGAAAAGCCAATATAAAGGGATTAAAAGCCCAAAGATAAGGCACTACAGGCAAAACCCTTAGCCTA
>Ga0078972_1000642_pt1 | contig 143161 bp, 140 predicted proteins | sample YelNatPaOPGAMG01_FD_67568 | JGI IMG/M metagenome (GOLD analysis project Ga0078972, IMG submission 67568) | Hot spring thermophilic microbial communities from Obsidian Pool, Yellowstone National Park, USA - OP-RAMG-01 (SPADES assembly) (version 2) | ecosystem: Environmental > Aquatic > Thermal... | reverse complement strand
GCTGGCGTAACGGGTAGCTGGACCGGCAACACGGTAACCATCAGTGGTACGCCAACGGAAAGCGGTACCTTTAACTACACGGTCAATTTGTACGGCGGATGTGGAAATATAACAGCTACGGGAACTATTACAGTAACTCCCAATAATACGATCACCTTAACATCGGTCACGGGTACCGACAATCAAACGCTTTGCATCAATACCGCCCTTACCCCAATCACCTACAGCACAGTCGGTGCGACGGATGCTACCGTGAGCGGTCTGCCGGCTGGCGTAACGGGTAGCTGGACCAGCAATGAGGTAACCATCAGTGGTACCCCAACGGAAAGCGGTCCCTTTAACTACACGGTCATTTTGTACGGCGGATGCGGTTCAACCACGGCCCAAGGTTCACTTGGGATAAATCCTGCAATTACTTTATCGACACAGGTTGAAAATGTTACAACCCTATCAAAGGGTAAGATTACGGTCGATGCAGCCGGTGGTGATGGAAGCTACCAGTATTCGCTTGATAATGTTAATTTCCAGGGGGGTAATGTTTTCGATAACCTGAACGGAGGAACGTATACCATCTACGTCAAAGATAACACGGGCTGTACAGCCTCCACTTCTGCTCAGGTCGATAGCATTCCTTCCCCATGCAGGGCAAGTTTTTCGCTGAACATCGACGATACCACGGGGCGCAAGGTCAGCTTTATCAACAACTCGCTAGCTGCCAGCGTGCACTACTGGCGCTTTGGCGATGGAACAACGTCCAATGCAGTAACACCTTCACCACATACCTATCCTGCCTATGGTAACTATAAGGTCTGTCTGACGGTATATAATGCTTCGCAGGGCTGTGTATCGGATACCTGTCAGGTGCTGTCGCTTTATCCGAATGTTTCCGGGCAGGCAGTCCGTTCGGCCTATACCTATGCAGCCGATAGCATCAACCCGTTGCTGATACGTTTTACCAATCAGAGCAGCAATGCCTCACGATACTACTGGACCTTCGGCGATGGAAGCTATAGTACTGCAGCCGATCCTACCCATATCTATCAGCAAAGCGGGTTATATAACGTTTGTCTGGTAGCCGACAATACGGTCAATGGTAGCAAAGATGAATTTTGTCAGCCGGTGGTAGTGGGTACACCCTACTGTATGTTGCAGGCCAATTTCTCCGTTGTAGTTGACTCGGCCAATGTGGCCCGCTTTTTCAATACCTCCTCGGGCAACTATCAACAGGTTTACTGGAATTTTGCCGATGGTTCGGTATCTTCCGTCACCCATCCTGTTCATACCTATGCAGGTGCAGGTGCCTATCCGGTAACGCTTACGATTGTCGACACGGTCACCGGTTGCAGTAGTACGCTGGAACGGCTGGTTGAGGTGGGTGTCGTGCCCTGCCGCGCTGATTTTGAATATTTTGTCGATGCTCCCAACCGAACTATGTGGCTGGCCAGCCGTTCCACGGGAAATATCTCCGAATATCTCTGGCAGCTCGATCAGGGCGCAGTGCTTAGCGGTCCTTCCGGTAATATTACGGTGCCATCCAGCGGAATGTACACGGTTACTCTAAGCATTTACTCCGATTCCAGCCAATGTTCCGACCAGACCAGCAGGAAGATTCAGATGGACTCGGTGAGTTGCAATGCTGCCTTCCATTACCTGGTTGATTCGCTCGTACAAAAGACCTATTTCTTTAGCGGGCAGCTTGCCCCTGGTACCCGCCGGTATTGGCTCTTTGGCGATGGTAGCTTCAGCACATTGCCCAATCCTGTGCATCAGTATGCACAGCCGGGGCTATACACCGTCAGCCTTACCATTTATAATCCTGCCACTCAATGCATGGATTATGTCGAGCAACTCGTATACATTGGCGGTCAGGGCAGCGACTGCGAGGCAAACTTTGCCTATTTTCCTCAAAGCAGCAACCCCCTGCAGATAAGGTTCAGGAACCGTTCGCAGGGCAATATTGTACGCTACCTGTGGAACTTTGGCGATGGTACCCTTGCATATACCCCCAATCCCATGCATACCTTTAACAGTGCTGGTACATACAATGTATGCCTGAGCGTTACCAACTCGAATGGAATATCGAATATGAGTTGCCGGACCATCCGGGTGGGCGCTAACGCCAATGACCTGCCCAAGGCCGACTTTGTCTATCAGATTGATCCCGAGGCCTTAACGGCTACCTTCCAGAATACCTCTTCGGGTAATTATACCCTGTCGTTCTGGTATTTTGGCGATGGTAACAGCGCTACCGAAGCTCATCCTGTTCATACCTATGCTCAGGCGGGTTTGTACCTTGTTTCACTACGTGTGGTCAATGGCACCAATTATAGCTACCGGTATAAGCTCTTAAATGTTGGGTTACCCGATACCTTTGCCGTACAGTTTGCCTATCTCGTCAAACCATACAGCAAGAAAGCTGGCGGGTATCCGGTCGACTTTATCGGCGCCGGACTGGGCGATGAGGCCCGACTCAAATGGAACTTTGGCGATGGCGCTACCGATACTACCTCTACCTCACCCACCCATGTATATCAGGATGCTGGTGACTATCAGGTTTGCCTTACCCTTACCGACCCCATTACCGGCCAGCAAGCCACTTCCTGCCAGACTGTATCGGCTTCGGAATTGTGTCAGGCCGATACCATTAAGCCCACCGCCCTCTGTAAATCGATCAGTGTGTTCCTCAATGCCTCGGGGGTAGCCGATATAACTCCGCTCGATGTGGATAACGGAAGCTCCGATGCATGCGGTATCGCCACCCGTGCCCTATCCCAATCGCACTTTACCCTGTCCAATCTGGGCAGCAATAATGTAACCCTTACGGTGGCCGATGCTAAGGGGAATACCTCCTCGTGTACCGCTGTTGTCAACGTACAGAAAGGAACGGATATTGAATCGCTCGCTGCTGTTGACCTGAAAGTTTACCCCAACCCCTTTGCTCAGAACCTTTATGTACAGGTGCTGCTCAAACAGTCCGACGAGTTAGAAATTACCCTTACCGACCTTACCGGCCGACGCATTGCGGTGCTCGAAAAAGCTTACCAGCAGGAAAGTGAAAAACTGTACCTGATCGATATGCGCAATATCAGTAAGGGAAGCTACATACTGCAGGTTAAAACTGCCGGAGGACAAATAAAACAAAGGGTGGTGATTAAGAATTAAGAAAGATAACGTTTATCAACCTTCCAGCGAACTGCGAAAATGCCTTGCAATTTTCGCAGTTCCTTTTTTATCACCTACAAGGCGGATGATATAGCAATCCTAAAAACAGATAAAAAAATTGAATTATCTTTTGGTTTGATTCAGAGTATTTTATATATTTCGCAAAATTTGTTAGCCTAACCCGGTGGCCGGTATAATCCCGTTACCGATAGCTGGGTGGCTACCAGCATTACAAATGCACCTACTGGGCGTAGTTATCATACCGCTATCTGGACGGGCAGTGAAATGATTGTTTGGGGGGGATTTGATGGGGTTACCCGATTAAATACCGGTGGCCGGTATGTTCCCGATGGTTATCCCGCCTTTGCCGGTACTACGCAGAATCGGTATTTGTACTTGTTTAGAAAGAATTAGTCTGAACTGGGGTAAGCAGATGAATGAATTAACTTTTTTGCTTGGCGAAGTCTGTGACTTCGCCAAGCAAGTTTAGCAATTAATGACCCGAAACTTTAATTTGTTTTTCCGTTGACCTCGTCATGACAGTGTATGCCTGAGGTTTAATTTTTTTTAGAACGAAGCTCAGTTTAATAATCAAAACTTTCAATAATACCAAAAAAAGTTTTAATGGTTTTTCTTTGTAAATATGTTTTAACAATTGATATGAAACGAGCATGTTGATGCAGTAAACACAACAAACGGATGAAAATTATAATCAACATGCGAGTTCCATCCGGCCGATGAACAAATAAAAGAACGTTTGTGTAACCAAAAAGAAGTCAGTAATTTAAAGATTATTTTCGGATGAATACAATGAATAATGTTGATTTATTATTTCAAATCCCTCGGATTTTAAAAGGAAATCAAACAAATCGGGAGTATATATGTTTATATGCCCATAGGACAGAAAATGATTTACTTTTTTGCTTGTGCTAAAGGAAAAATCTATGGGGACTTCAAATACCTGAAACTTAGAAACACGCTTTATTTCTCGGAGTAAAAGTCGAGGGTATTCAACATGTTCAATTACATGAGAGCAAATAATCAAATCAAAAAAATTGTCTTCAAATGGGATTTTGTATCCATCAAATTTTATTACATCGACCAGATTTTTTAGTTGACGAGCTTTTATTTTTTGTATGGCAGAATCAGATATTTCAAATGCCCATATTTTATTGCATATGTTTGCTTTATCCAACCACATAAGAATGCTTCCCTCTCCTGCTCCAACTTCTGCTAAAGTGTCAATCTTATCAATTGTCAGAACTTTTAGTATATTGTCAAATTTTGTTTTACCTGCAAGTTCTCTCCAGCTGGAGTCTATATCAACATATTGGTTGTTATAATAATCTTGCAAATTTTTACTTATTTCCATGTGATATTAATATTTTAATAATAAGTAGGTTGCTTCAAAGATAAACAGAATTATTATTCTAACAAAAAATATGAATTTGATTATGATTAATTCTTAGAGCTATGTACATCAGGCTAAGTTGCAGACTTCGCCAGGCAAACACTGATAAACAAAAAACTTTTCAAAGTCCTTTAGCAACCAAATGTGTATTATATTTGACACTAAAACATATTTTATGGAATCTTTAACCGATAAGGCATTCTGGACGAGGTACTGGGAAAACAAAACCCATATGATTCAACCCATTCCCCGTAAGTACATTTTCGGCGATCTGTTTGAAAGTATCATACATCAGTACCAGCCCAAAACAGCCTTGGAAATAGGAGGATTTCCGGGGTTCTATTCTGTTTTCCTGAAAAAATATTTTGGGCTCGATACCTATTTAGTGGATATTGTGGTCATTGAAGATTTCCTCAAGCGACTCCTTGAAGCCAACCAGTTGAGCGGGGATAGTGTTCATGCCATAGAGTCGGATCTGTTTCAGTGGAAGCCCGACCGACTTTTTGATCTGGTCTATTCCAACGGCTTTATTGAGCATTTCGATGATACTCTAAAGGTAGTACAATCCCATGTTGACCTTGTCAGTCCAGGGGGCATAGTGTTGATTACGCTTCCTAATTTCCGAAGTCTGAATGGTTGGTTTCAGAAAATTTTTGATCCCGTCAATTATGCCAAACATAATATTGCCTGTATGGATGTTGCATTTCTTCGTAATGTAGCTCGGCAGGCGGGTTTGACAAATGTTCAGGTTTTTTACTATGGTTATTTTAGCATTTGGATCGAGCCAACAGCCCGGTATAAACCCTTGGCAAAATTGTTTCGCTTACTTTGTTTTTATCCTTTAAAAGCTTTTTTTAAGATATTAAAAATTAATATTAAACCTTTCGCCCCCTATCTTGTCCTTATGGGGCAGCGAAGCAACAATATTTCTGAATAGCAAGGGATATGAGGCTGCAATGGCTGAATTATGCTGGGATGAGCAAGGTAGTCATTTGCTTGTGTATACTGATGTTTTCTTGCCAGCGCGACAGGGTTGTCGAGGTTGCGGCAGGCAGGGCCATTACCCTGCAAGAGGTAAGGCTTATCCAGCAGATCAACCGTCTGCAGCCGGGCATGGATACCAGCTATGGGGCTGCCCTGCTATACTTCCGAAAGACTTGGTATTGCGTGGCCTTGTCCGATAGCTTGGGTGCCCCTATTACCGATTCGGTACTTCGCTGGGAGGCACAACGTATAGCCCGTTCTACCCACATGCCCTGCCGACTCGATAGTATCCGTCGTGCCTGTGGCGATTCTGCTACCTATGTTCGTCTTTTTGTTCTCCCTCAGCTTGCGCAGCGGTGGCTGTATTATCATTACTACTGGGATAGTACCCTTCATCGAAATTGCCGTATGGCTGCCGAACAATGCCTCAAAGAGATTGCGGCCGGAATGCCCCATGTAAATGTGTATCAATACCTTTCGGGTCTTGCGTTGGAGCAGGTGGCCCGTAAACATGGCTACCGTTTTGCCCGGTGGAAGGCCGATGCCGTACACGGAATTATCCCATGGCATATAGCCCCTTCCAATGGCAAATCCGACATTTCGGATCAATCAGCCCCCCCTCCCGTAAAGATACCGGTCGAGGCACGAGAGGCTTATCAGTCGTCGCTACAGACGGTCGAAACCAAACATTTACAGCAGCTGATTTATCGGGTGCTTCGGCCTTTACCCGTGGGAAAGGTTTATCCCCGTCCTGTCGAATGGCATCAGGAATTTTGGGTGGTACAGCTGATCGATACGATTGGGGGGACCTACTATTTTGCGGCCATTCATATCCCCAAAAATGATTTTTTTCCCTGGTTCGAAAAACATCTGTCCTCAACGAAGCAATAGGCCTTTTAGGGGTTGGAAATCTGCTTGATGATTTTCGTTCAATTTGAATGTAGTTCGGTTGTAAAAAGTTTGCCCGGCATCGGGGGTTGCGATAAAACAAAAACGCTTTGTAACCCGAAGGTACAAAGCGTTTCATCTGTTTGTGGGAAGGCTTATTTCCAGCTCAGACTTATGTTTTCTTTCCCGTAGGGCACTACAATCTCGTAAGTGTTTTTATCGCCTACCGTATAGTTTACGGGTTGTCCCTGGGACGTGATAAACTTTTGAACTTTACCTATGCCATGGAGGATAAACTTCACCTGACGGTACCGGCTTGTGAAGCTCCCCTCTGCGGGCGACAGGGTAATTTCTTTCTTTACGGGGTTATAACGGATGAGGCGTTTATGGTACTCGCCATGGGTGTAATTGTAGGTGGTACCATCATCCTCGTAAAATACAAATGAACTTTCGCTGCTGCCCGCATATACATGCAGGTAAAGGACGCCATCGTTGGGTTGTCCTGTATGCTGGATTACCGATTGCATGGGTATAATAGCACCGCCTTTGACAAATACGGGCATATCGTCGATGGGGGCTTCGACCAAATGGGTTCCGGTTTCATAGGCTTCGTCGGTCGAAAGACGGTACCACTGGCCTTCGGGGAGATATATCTTGGCAAAATACTGGGTGCTTACAACAGGCGTAATCAGCATAAAGGGACCGAAAAGGTATTCGTTTTCGAACTCCTGACGATAAATATTTTCATCGAAGGTATAATCGATGGCCAAGGTACGGTTTACAGGCATGCCGGTTTGTGTGGCCTCGTATGCACAGGAATATAGGTAGGGAAGCAGCTGATAGCGAAGGTTGATTAGACGTCGGAATATTTTTTCGGGTTCTTTGCCAAATACCCAGGGTTCGCGGTGGTTACGGTCGTAGGCCACATGATTGCGCAGGAAGGGGGTAAAGATGCCAATGTTCATCCACCGGATCATCAGGTTGGCTGAGGGTTCGCCCACAAATCCTCCTATATCAGGGCCTCCAAAGGGGAATCCCGAGATACCTAGGCTATTGACCAGCCGTACCCCCAGTAGCATGTGATCATCGTACGATGCGTTATCACCTGTCCATATGGTAGAGTAACGCTGCCCGCCGGCATAGGTGGCACGGGTGATATTCAGGAAACGGGTATTGGGCAATAATTTTCGTATGCCCTCATAGGTAGCTCTTGCCATCTGCATTCCGTAAACATTGCGGGCTTGTGCCAGGGTGGTGCGGTGTCCGTCGTAGTTGAACTCGATGAGGTTGGGTATGCTTTGCCCCCAGGCAGCTGGTTCGTTCATGTCGTTCCATGTGCCTGCGATACCTACCTGTGTATAGGTCTCGAACATGCTTCCCCACCATTCCCGAACGCTGGGATTGGTAAAATCGGGGAAGTGCGAACGCCCCGGCCATACACTGCCGATATAGTCGCGTCCATCGGGGTATTTGACAAAATAGTTATTCTTAACTCCTTCGTCGTAGGGACGATATCCTTTTTCTATTTTTAATCCCGGATCCACAATCACCACCGTATGGAATCCCATATTTTTCAACTCCGAAATAGTAGCCGATGGATTGGGGTAATACTCGGGATGAAAAGTGAAAATTTTATAATTATCCATGTAGTGGATGTCGAGGTAGATGACATCGGCAGGGATTTGTTTTTCTCTGAAGGTACGGGCAATATTCAGCAAATCTTTGTCGGGAAAGTACGAATATCGGCACTGCTGATAACCGAGGCTCCACAGGGGAGGCAGCTGGGATCTGCCCGTGAGGTGGGTATAGTTGTAAATAATTTCGCTCACGTTATCGCCAGCAATAAAGTAATAATTCAACTCACCATCAGCGGCGCCAAAGCTCATCATCTGATCGTCGGTAGAGGCACCGAAATTAAAATAGCTCCGGTAGGTATTGTCGAGGAAGATCCCATAAACTACCTTGCCGTGGATTCCTATGTAAAAGGGGATAGTAGCATATAGCGGATCCTGATAAAGTCCGTAGCCGGGTACATCGGAGTTCCAGTTTTGATAGGCGTTACCCCTTCGGTTCAGACCGCCGGTCTTCTCGCCCAGCCCTATGAATTTTTCATCGGCAAAAAGTTTTTTGTAATTGGTAACCTCGGTTCCCATCCAGCTGATGCGCAGCAGGGAATCGTCGGCATTGACCAGTTCGCCTTTCTGATTATAAAAACTCAGATAAAAAGGCTTTTTGTGCACGACTACCCGGATTTTTGTCGTGCTGTAAGTGGCTGTTTCGTCATTGTCCGCTACACGCGAGAAAGTTGCTGCAGGGGTAATATTCACTGCATACGAAAAATCAGGGCCAAAATCATTTTTTACCACCCTTACCCTTACCATCTGGTCGGTATAGGGTTGAATCATCACCCGGGCATTGTTACACGTTATCGCAATACCCTGTCCCGTCTCGCTGGTGGTAACAACATTCCCTATTTGCTCGCTTATGCGCTGCTGAGCAAATAAACTACCGGCCCACATTATCCCAAACCATACAATTTTTCTCATAGAAATAATATTTTTAATTTTTTTTAGCTATTTTACGATATTCTGCCATAAAAGTCCATAACCGGCTAATTTTTTTGAAAAAATGATTAAAAATTAAAATCATTGATAATCAGTATTATGTGAAAATGTTTTCCAAGGTTCAATGTATTGGTTTCATTGAATTCAAACGTTTGCAGAAAGTATTTTAAACTTTTTTGGGGTTTCGCCGTTTTCTTATTCAATATTTTGATATTTGCAGAAAAAAAATATATGGACAAGCGACTGGAAGCCTTTGAGCGCTTGCTCAACATAATGGATGAGCTACGCGAGAAATGCCCGTGGGATAGGGTACAGACCTTTGAGTCGATTCGTAATCTTACTATAGAAGAGGTTTATGAGCTGGCCGATGCCATCGTTGATCGCAACATGGAAGAGATCCGGAAAGAGCTGGGCGATCTGGCATTGCACATTGTATTTTATGCTAAGATGGCTTCGGAGGAACAAGCCTTTGATATTACCGATGTGTTGAATGGTATTTGCGAAAAACTCATTCGTCGTCATCCCCATGTATTTGGTGATGTGGAGGTAAAGGACGATACGGAAGTAAAGCAAAACTGGGAAGAGATTAAGCTGGGCGAGGGGAATCGTTCGGTGCTGGCGGGGGTACCACAGTCGTTGCCTGCCCTGATTAAAGCCAGTCGTATACAGGAAAAAGTACGTGCCGTAGGGTTCGACTGGGAAGATCCGTCGCAGGTATGGGACAAGGTTACGGAAGAATTGGAAGAGTTGCGAATCGAAATTGATCGCAACGACCCGCAACGGATCGAAGAAGAATTTGGCGACTTGTTTTTTTCGCTCGTAAATGCAGCGCGTTTGCATGGGGTCGATCCCGAAACAGCCCTCGAACGAACCAATAAAAAATTCATCAAACGCTTTAAGTACCTCGAACATGAGGTTCAGTCGAGCGGACGTAATCTGAAAGATATGTCGCTGGCTGAGATGGATGCCATCTGGGAACAGGCCAAGTCGCAGGACTAAGGTCGAGTTACTACGATGTGGACAATTTCGGGAATGGTAGCAATGCGTACCGGAGGTCCCCACGTACCGTATCCCGATGAAACATAAAAGTGGGTATTGCCGATTTTTGCGTAACCATACGGGAGTGTATAAACCCATTGTACTACGTGGTTGAAGGGCCAGAACTGTCCGTCATGGGTGTGACCCGAAATTTGCAGATCAATCGGATATTTTGCCGTTTCTTCCAGATGAAAAGGCTGGTGGTCGATAAGGATATTAAAATCAGCCGGGTCGACGTTGGCCAGTAAGTCCGGCAAAGTTTTACGACTTTTTCCGTGCATGCGATACCCCTGCCGATCGTCACGGCCAATGATGGTGATATGATTGCCTATCCGTACAGTGCTGTCCTTTAGCCATTGCAGCGAAAGTGTTCGAATATATTTTTCTGAAGATGCAATACCTCCGATGTATTCATGATTCCCCGGCACGGCATACACACCATAAGTTGCTTTTAGCTTCCGTATGGGTTCACCAATGTCGCGTTTGAAAATAAAACCATGAGCTTCGTCGAGCAAATCGCCGGCAAGAATTACAATATCGGGATTTAATTGGTTGATCTGATCGACCATCCGCTCCAGCCGTTGCTTTCCTACTAGACTACCCATGTGCAGGTCCGAGACAGCTACTATCGAAAGCGTTCGTTTGTGGCCAAAATCCTTGTGGGTGGATATGGTTATCTGTTTTATCCGGGGATGTACAGCATTCCAATGTCCCCAGAGGACGACAACCAGTACCACGCCAAACATTCCGTAAAACATCCAGTACCTCAGCTGCATGTAGGCTGTTGTGCCCCGGGGCGGCAAGAAAGGGACAAGCCAGTTGGTCAAACGGATAAGGTCAAATAACAGTATAGCTATAAAAAGATACAGCGCTATAATAAGCCAGTACGAACCGGTCCAGGCTATAATCTCATGAAGAAGACTATGGGAATGTATCATAAACCTACCGGCTACAAATGAAATCGCCAGTAAGGCATACGCTATGGTAAAATACCAGAAATAGCGTTCATTGTGGGGCCAGAGCTGGCGTAACCGGAGCCATACGTAAAAATGAGCCAGAGCGTAAATAAATAAAAACGTACCGATAAACAGTATAAAAGATAAATTTCGCATTTTTTTCGTTTACTGTTATTAACATCGTCGATGATAAAATGTTACCGGATACGGTCGGCCGAACGAACCAATTCCTCATCCCGGCGAATAAACTTCCGGGCAAGAAGAGCCAGTACAATACAAATTATCGGAAAGAAAAATGCTATTTTAAGGCTATAGTGCGAAAAACTTTTTGCCGTTTGAATCAACTGCCATAGCTCCGAACCCGTGATCACCACCAGCAGAAACATAATTATGCCGCAGTATTTAATCTGAACTAATCGGTAGCGGAAACTAAATATCGTCAGAAATGTTAATATAAGGACAAGAATGGTAATAATGCTGAGTGCATAATTGTAATAAACAGCTACCCGACCGGCAGGTACAATTTTGAATAGTCCGTTATGGAAAAGCGAATATATCTCGCCGTTATCGCTACCAAAAGTACCAAAGGGCAAAAACAGAAATAGCAACATCAGCAATAAAATGCCTGCAAGGAACAAGCTTTGAATACGCTGTATCATGGTTATTGATTTTTTGAAGGCAAATATAAGGTGAGATTGTGATAATTGTGGAAATTTAATTTGAATAAAATGCTATTAATGCCTTTCTGTTAGCAATCGATCGACGAAGCCTGTGACTTCGCCGGATTTAGGTTGCTATCCCTGACTGCTTCGATTTTTGCCCATCAATGTCTGAACGGTACTAAGCGGTTTAAAAGCTGGCGCATTTATGGACAAAGGTTATTTTACACAGGTGATCGGGAGCCCCCTTTTACCGCTGCGAAGTGCAAACATTGCGGATCAAGGGGGGAAGAATGTTGAGTTTAGCTATGATAAAAATCAACAAAAATAAATATCACTTGTACAATAAATAAATTGTTTTATTTTTCGCCCGCCAAAAAAATGGGGCAAAATTTTTTAACTAAATATCAACCGAATGAAGATTAAAAAGATTCTGATTGCCAACAGGGGCGAGATTGCGGTTCGCGTGATGCGTACCTGCAAGGAGATGGGAATAAAGACGGTTGCTGTCTTTTCCGATGTCGATCGCACGTCGATGCATGTACGGTATGCGGATGAGGCGGTACATATTGGACCATCCCCCTCGAACGAAAGCTATCTGGTAAAAAGCAGGATAATTGAGGCAGCTAAGCTTACCGGTGCCGATGCTATTCATCCGGGTTATGGTTTTCTGTCCGAGAATGCTGAGTTTGCCAAGATGGTTCGACAGGCCGGACTTATTTTTATTGGTCCGTCTTCTCATGCCATATCCTTGATGGGCGACAAAATTATTGCCCGTCAAACGGCCATAAAAAGTGGCGTTCCGGTAGTACCGGGCACTACCGATCCCGTCTCGAACGAACAGGAGGTGATGCGTATTGCCAAAGAAATAGGCTTTCCGGTCATCATCAAGGCTTCGGCTGGGGGTGGGGGGAAAGGCATGCGTCTGGTTGAGGACGAAAGCCAGCTGGCCAATATGTTGCGCATGGCCAAAAGTGAAGCTATGGCAGCCTTTGGCGATGATTCGGTTTATGTCGAAAAATACATTACTTCGCCTCACCATATCGAGTTTCAGATTCTGGCCGACCAGCATGGTAATGTCATTCATCTGTGTGAAAGGGAATGCTCCATTCAGCGTCGTCATCAGAAAATGGTAGAAGAAACCCCTTCGCCCATCATGACGCCACAGTTGCGCGAAGAAATGGGTAACGCTGCCGTTAAGCTGGCTAAGGCGGTCGACTATGAGGGCGCTGGTACGATCGAATTTTTGGTCGATGAAAACCTCAACTACTACTTCCTCGAAATGAATACCCGATTGCAGGTGGAACATCCTATTACCGAATTTGTTATTGGCGTCGACCTGGTGAAAGAGCAAATACGCATTGCGGCCGGTGAACCGCTCCGGTTTAAACAATCCGATATTACCCAAAAGGGTCATGCCATCGAATGCCGTATCAGCGCCGAGGATCCCGACAACAACTTTATGCCTGATCCCGGTCGCATCCTTCATATTACCGAACCTACCGGATTTGGTGTTCGTACCGATAGCTATGTGTACAAGGGTTTTGAAATTCCTTTCTTTTATGACCCTATGATTGCCAAACTGATTGTATGGGGTACCACACGACAGGATGCTATTCACCGCATGATTCGCGCACTCGACGAATACAAAATAAGCGGTATCAAAACTACCATCCCTTTCCTCGAAAAAATTATGACTACCCCCGACTTTGTCAAAGGTAACTACGATACCCATTTTATCCCCAAAAATATCGAATATCTGAAGGAAAGAGAAAAGGCTAATTCAACTACCGAAGATATTGCTGCTATTGCTGCCTTTTATCACCACTACCTGAGGGTAAACAAAATCCGCAACATTTACATCATTGAAAAAACACACGACTACTGGAAAAATTACGGCCGTAGAAAAAATGTCATTCGTATATGACAGAGTTGGCGTTTATTTTCGGAAACTTATAATGGTATAAATTTTAAAATTTAAATGTAAATAGATGAATCAGAACTTTGATGTAAAAATTGGGGATCGGCTTGCTAAGATTAAAATCCTTAAAGAGGAGGGCAGCCGCATTCTGTTTGATGTCGATGGAAAGAAATATGAGGTAGATATAGCTGAGGTAGATGCAGGGTATTCCATATTGTGGAACCAGAAATCATACAACATTGAGATTCTCGAGAGCGAGAATCCGAAACATATGGTGGTGAATACGCTGCACAACAGTTTTGAGGTCGACATTGTGGATGCCGAATACCGGTACCTTGAGAGTCGAAACAAAAACAAGGAACTGGAGGGTGGTAATGTTATTTCTTCGCCTATGCCGGGCCGGGTAGTACGTATACTGGTCAAGGAAGGAGATGCAGTTACCATGGGACAAACGGTAATCGTTGTCTCGGCCATGAAAATGGAAAGTGAATACAAGGCCACCAAAGATGGCGTAATCAAACATGTACATGTCAAAGAGGGAGAGGTGGTCAACGGCCATCAACCTTTGATTACTATTGAATAAATATTATTAACCTAAAAAAGAAGAATATGACTTTGCAGGAAAAATATCAGCAGTACGAAGAAAGAATGAAGGCAGCTGAAGTTGCCGGAGGTGAAGAACGTATAGCCAAACAACATAAAGAAGGTAAACTTACAGCCCGCGAACGTATCCTTGCCTTGTTGGACCCTGGAACTTTCGTTGAACTGGATAAACTCGTGGTACATCGTTGCACTGACTTTGGCATGGAAGAAAACAAAATTCCCGGCGATGGCATAGTTACAGGCTACGGAAAAATCGACGGGCGGTTGGTATACGTCTTTGCGCAGGATTTTACCGTTTTTGGGGGTAGCCTGAGCCGAACCAATGCCGATAAAATTATTAAGCTGCAAAAAATGGCCATGCGGATGGGTGCCCCCATCATCGGATTAAACGATTCGGGAGGGGCTCGTATTCAGGAAGGGGTTCAAAGTCTTGCCGGTTATGGCGATATTTTTTATCACAATGTGCTTTCCTCGGGTGTAATTCCGCAAATCTCGGTGATACTTGGTCCCTGCGCCGGTGGAGCAGTATATTCCCCCGCTATCACCGATTTTATCTTCATGAGTAAAAAGAATAGCTACATGTTTGTTACCGGCCCCGATGTGATTAAGGCTGTAACTCATGAAGAGGTTACCAAGGAAGAACTTGGTGGAGCTACCACGCACAATGCTACCAGCGGGGTTGCACATTTCATGGGCGAATCGGACGAAGACACCCTGATGATGGTACGCGAACTGCTCAGCTTTATCCCTTCCAACAATCTGGCTGATCCCCCGGTTCAACCCTGTGTCGACGATATCAACCGCGAAAGCGAAAAACTTCAGACCCTTATCCCCGACGACCCCAACAAGCCGTACGATATGAAGGAACTAATCCTCGAGACTGTCGACAATCATTATTTCTTTGAGGTACAACCCTACTTTGCTACCAACATGATTGTTGGTTTTGCACGATACGGCGGACGTTCGGTGGGAATTGTGGCCAACCAGCCCAACAATCTGGCCGGTGTGCTCGATATCAATTCCTCGGTAAAGGCTGCCCGATTTGTACGCTTCTGCGACGCCTTTAACATCCCCATCATTACCTTTGTCGATGTGCCGGGATTCTTGCCGGGAACCATTCAGGAGTATGGAGGAATTATCCGCCATGGGGCAAAACTGATGTATGCCTATGCCGAGGCAACCGTTCCTAAGATAACCATCATCACCCGTAAAGCCTACGGCGGAGCTTATATTGTGATGGCCAGCAAGCATCTGGCTGCCGATATTAACCTCGCTTACCCGTCGGCCGAGATTGCTGTAATGGGCCCAGAGGGCGCTGTTAATATTATTTATAAAGGAAAAATCAAAACCGACGCTGATCGTCAGCGAATCATTGAAAATTACCGAAATACCTTTGCTAATCCCTATAAAGCAGCCGAACTGGGCTATCTCGACGATATTATTCTGCCTAAGCATACCCGCATGAAGATTATTCAGTCGCTCGAAATGCTTCAGAACAAGGTGAAAAATGCCCCGCCCAAAAAGCACGGAAATATCCCCTTGTAATTCATCAGGATAGGGACTGTTAAAAAGCTTTGCATAATAATCCCTTTTATCCGGCGAAGTTTCTTGCTTCGCCGGATTTATTTTTCGGGTTTTGCCATGATCGCCCTGATTCAATAGGGTAAATCACTATCTTTGTGCACTTTTTTCCGTTTATCTTTATCATATGGTAGCCTTAATCGATATTGAACTTAGTTTTGGGGGATATGAGCTTTTCCGCGGGCTTAGTTTTACCGTCCACCCCAAAGACAGAATAGGTCTGGTGGGAAGAAATGGGGCCGGAAAATCTACGTTGCTGAAGATGTTGGCCGGCCAATGTCAACCCGATGCCGGTCAGATTACTTTTCCTTCCGATTTCAGGGTAAGCTACCTGCCCCAACAGTTGAGCGTTCATAATCAATTCACGGTAATTGATGCAACCATGCAGGCTTTTGCCGACCTGTTGAATATCCGTAGGCGCATAGAACAACTTCAGCAACAGTTGGCCGAACGTAACGACTACGAAAGCGAAGAATATCACCGTATCATTCATCAGCTGAGCGATCTCAACGAATTGTACCTGTTCAGCGACGGAGAACATGCCCGTGGACGTGCCGAAAAAACACTCCTCGGTCTTGGCTTTAAACCCTCTGACCTCGACCGTCCTACCTCTACTTTCTCCGGTGGTTGGCGCATGCGTATCGAACTGGCTAAAATCCTCCTTCAACCTGCACAACTGCTACTCCTCGACGAACCTACCAACCATCTCGATATCGAATCCATTGCTTGGCTCGAAAATTACCTGTCGACCTACCCCGGTGCAGTTATTGTCGTTTCGCACGACCGAAAATTCCTCGATACCGTTACTAGCCGAACTCTCGAATTATCCCTAGGTAAAATATACGATTACAAAGCCAACTATTCTCAGTATCTCCAACTTAAAGCCGAACGTAGAGAACAACAGTTGGCCGCCTTCCAAAATCAACAAAAACTTATCGCCGACACCCAGGAGTTTATCGAACGTTTCCGCTACAAACCTACTAAAGCCTCGCAGGTTCAATCCCGCATCAAACAATTGGAAAAACTTGAACGCGTGGAAATTGAACCTGATGACGTCCGTAGCCTTAATATTCGTTTTCCCCAGCCTTTGCCATCGGGCAGGGTGGTGGTGGAATTGAAAAATGTGACCAAAACTTTTGGTAATCATCTTGTGCTTAGCAATATTAACCTTACGATAGAACGCGGTGATCGTGTTGCTTTTGTCGGCAAAAATGGTGAAGGAAAATCTACCCTCTCTAAAATTATTGTCGGGCAACTTGAATGTGAGGGATCGGTCAAGCCCGGACACAATGTGCGCATCGGCTATTTTGCCCAGAATCAAGACGAACTGTTCGACGATGAACTCACCGTGTTCGACACCCTCGACAAGGTGGCAGTTGGCGATATACGCACAAAATTACGCGATATCCTTGGCGCTTTTCTCTTTGGCGGCGACGATATTTATAAAAAAGTCAGGGTACTTAGTGGCGGCGAACGTTCAAGACTGGCGATAGCCAAACTTTTGCTCGAACCTTACAACCTGCTTGTGCTTGACGAACCTACCAACCACCTCGATATGCGTTCCAAAGATATACTCAAAAATGCCCTGCTGAATTACCAAGGAACTATTATCGTAGTGTCGCACGACCGAGATTTTCTCGATGGCCTGGTGGATAAAATCTATGAAGTCAGGGATACAAAAATTTTTGAATTTCGCGGCAGTATTTACGATTTTCTGGAAAAGAAAAAACTTGCTTCGCTCAATGAATTGCAAAATATTTACTCTACAAAACCTCTGTCCAATATCGCCCATAATCCTGATAAAAAAAATCTTTATGCCGAAAAAAAAGAGCTGGACAAGGAAATAAAAAAACTGCAACGCAATATTGCGGAAACCGAGCAGCAAATAGAGGAACTCGAACGTAAACTTGCGGAAATGAATCATACGCTGGCTACGGATCCTCCTGCCGACGAAAACTTTTTTGTTTCCTATCAGAAAATTCAACACGAAATAGCTCAGCAAATGGGGCTGTGGGAAAATCTGCATACTTCACTCGAAAGCCTTCAGAAACAAAAGGATAGCATATTACAAAATAACTAATCATGGGTAAATCACATATTGTTTATGGTATTCATGCCGTACTTGAAGCTATTCGTTCGGGCAAGGAACTGGAACGGATAATATTGAAAAAAGAATTTTCGGGGCCGGCCCTGGGTGAAATTCTGAAATATTGCCGCGAACACCAGGTACCCTACCAGTTAGTTCCACCGGTAAGGCTGGATAAAATAACTAGCAAAAATCATCAGGGAGTTATAGCATTTCTTTCAGAAATCAGTTATCAACCCATCGAACAAATTGTTCCACAGCTATTTGAAGAGGGTCAAACTCCATTTTTTCTCGTATTGGATCATATAACAGATGTGAGGAACTTTGGCAGTATTGCACGTACTGCCGAATGTGCCGGGGTACATGCGCTTATTGTTCCGGAAAAAGGATCAGCCCTTATCAATGCTGATGCCATTAAAACTTCCTCGGGGGCTCTTCATACCATCAATGTTTGCAGGGTGCCAAGTCTGGTCAATACCCTGAAGTTCCTGAAAGACTCAGGGATTATGCTGTATGCAGCAAGTGAAAAGGGTACCCATCTATACACCGAAGTTGATTTTTCAAAACCTACTGCGATTGTAATTGGATCGGAGGGACGTGGCATATCGACCGAAATACTTCGTCTTTGCCATAGTCAGATCCGTATACCGGTTCTGGGTAAAATCAGCTCTCTTAATGCAGCAGTGGCAACAGGTATAATCCTTTATGAAAAAGTAAGACAACAACTGGCAGCCCTTCCTGCCCCGGAAAAATAGCTATATTCATTACAATCCTTAGGCTATATGCTGTACATTTATTAAATTGCGGCCGCTAACAAAATATCCCTATGAAAAAAAAACTGGCTTATATTCAGAGGTTTGCTCTACTCCCCCTCTCTTTTCTCTATGGGATTGGCGTGTGGGTTCGCAACATTATGTTTGACTTGGGTATCTTACCTTCAAAAGAATATGATATTCCGGTTATATCCGTAGGTAATCTTACTGCAGGAGGTACAGGCAAAACCCCGCATGTAGAATATCTGGTCCGTTTGCTTTCGAAAAATTTTGTGGTGGCTACCCTGAGCCGGGGTTACAAACGCAAAACAAAAGGTTTTTTTCTGGCTCATACAAATTCTACTGCCGATCAGGTAGGAGATGAACCGCTCCAGATTAAACGAAAATTCAAAGATGTTGCTGTGGCAGTCGATGCCAAAAGAACCCGCGGAATCGAAAAATTGCAAAAACTTATCCCCGACCTTCAGGTCATAATTCTCGACGATGCATATCAACACCGCTATGTAAAGCCCGGAATATCTATTCTGCTGGTTAATTATTCCCGCAATATTTTCGATGACTACCTGCTGCCCGCAGGCCGACTCCGTGAACCTGCATCAGCACGCGACCGAGCCGATATTATTATTGTAACCAAATGTCCAGCAAATGTTAAACCTATCGAGCTGCGACTGCTCGAAAAAAAGCTTATTCAATATGCTTATCAGAAGGTATTTTTTACAACGGTAACCTACCAGTCGCTTATCCCCGTGTTTGATGCCGCTTTACCCGTACTTACTCCCGAAGATATTGCGGCTGAAACCAACGAAGTAATTGTCGTAAGCGGAATTGCCAATAATGAGGATATGGTTCGGTATCTCGAAAAATTCTTCCCCACAGTTCATGTCTTTCAGTTCAGCGACCATTACCATTATACCGCCCGTGACCTGCACGAAATAATTGAACTCTTTGGTGAAATTTCTGCCAATAAAAAATGCTACCTGATTACTACCGAAAAGGATGCTACAAAAATATCTGCCTTTAATTCACTCGAAGATGAGGTGAAAAATGCCTTTTATTACCTGCCGGTGCAGATTGAGTTTCTGGAAAACAAGCAGGAAACGTTTGATTCATTGATATATAATTACGTTCACAATAATCGTCCCGATAATATTCTTCATCGACGCGAGAAATGGAAAAAGAGCAACCTCCCCTTTCTTTACATCGAAAAGAAGGTCAACAACGACTAAAGATTTTTTATACAACCCCAAAGTTCTGATGATACGATCATGGATAAAAACAACGAACCAATGAAAAATTAAGTCCGGAAGATTTAAAGTTCAGTAGCTACTGTTGCACTGGTGTACCGACAGTATCAAAATGTCTCCACTAACTCTCAAGGGGTTGAATAGGCTATAATCGGTTAAAAGGCCAATATGTTACCCCGGACTATGCTGGGCAAAAAAAATGTCTTAAAAACCACAACAGACCGGACATTCCGTTTGATAATGATTAAATTTATTTTAAAAAATATTTTTCTGACATATTGATATTTAAAAAAAAAATCTACCTTTGCAACCCATTTTGAATATTAACTATTGATAAAATATTAATGTATGCCTACAGTACAACAGTTAGTTCGAAAAGGAAGAGCTAAATTGGAATCGAAGAGTAAGGCACCTGCTCTTACGGGTTGCCCACAGCGACGTGGCGTATGTACACGTGTATATACCACTACGCCCAAAAAGCCCAACTCGGCTATGCGTAAGGTAGCTCGTGTGCGCTTAACTAACGGCATTGAAGTGACCGCTTATATTCCTGGCGAAGGCCACAACCTTCAGGAACACTCCATCGTGTTGGTTCGTGGGGGTCGTGTAAAAGATTTACCCGGTGTTCGTTATCACCTGATACGTGGCACGCTCGATGCAGCCGGCGTCGAAGGTCGTAAAAAAGGACGTTCGCTGTACGGCGCTAAGAGACCAAAAGCTGGCGCTGCTCAGCCCGCTGCTGGTGCTAAGAAAAAATAAAATTATCAAGGTTTTTTAACTTGGTCAGAAAATGAGAAAGTCTAAACCAAAAAAAAGAATACTGCTTCCCGATCCCAAGTACAATGATGTACTGGTTACCCGTTTCGTTAACAACCTGATGAGAAAAGGGAAAAAAGGTATTGCTTATAAAATTTTTTACGAGGCTATCGATATCATTGCTGAAAAAAACAAAGACAGCGATAAAACTGCGCTCGATATCTGGAAAAAAGCGCTTGACAACATTACTCCACAGGTTGAGGTGAAGAGCCGGCGTATCGGTGGTGCTACTTTTCAGGTTCCCCAGGAAGTACGCCCCGATCGTAAGGTGTCTCTGGCTATAAAACACATGATTTTATTTGCCCGTAAACGTTCGGGTAAGTCAATGGCCGAAAAACTGGCCGCTGAAATTATGGCCGCTTACAACGAGGAAGGTGGAGCATTCAAGAAAAAAGAAGATATGCACAAAATGGCTGAAGCCAACAAGGCTTTTGCTTTCTTTAGATTCTGATTTCTGTAGTGTAGTGAAATTAGTTGGAATTGCTTAGTAAGATTAGGAAGGAACAGTAAGATGGCACGAGATCTTAGATTGACAAGAAACATTGGTATAATGGCTCATATCGACGCCGGTAAAACTACTACTACCGAGCGTATCCTCTATTATACTGGCGTAAATTACAAAATTGGCGAGGTGCACGATGGTGCAGCTACCATGGACTGGATGGTACAGGAGCAGGAACGCGGTATCACCATTACCTCAGCCTCTACTACCTGTTTTTGGAAATATAATAATCAGGAATATAAAATAAATATCATCGACACTCCGGGGCACGTCGATTTTACCGTTGAGGTAGAACGTTCGTTGCGTGTGCTCGACGGTGCTGTTGCTCTGTTTTGCGCTGTCGGCGGTGTTGAACCCCAATCCGAAACAGTGTGGCGTCAGGCCAATAAATATAACGTACCCCGTATTGGGTTCGTCAATAAAATGGACCGTACGGGTGCCGACTTCTTTGAAGTAGTACAGCAGGTACGCGACCGGCTGGGAGCTAAGGCTGTACCTTTCCAGATCCCTATCGGGGCCGAAGAAAAATTTGTAGGTGTGGTCGACCTTTTTGAGAATAAGGCCCATATTTACGATCCAAGTGACCCCAAGGGTGAACGTTTTCATATCGTTGATGTTCCCGAAGAGCTACGCGAAACGGCTAACACCTATCGCGATCAGCTTCTCGAGGCTATCTGCGAATTAGATGATACCCTCCTCGAAAAGTTTTTCGAAGACAAAAATTCACTTACGGTTGAAGAACTCAAAGCAGCTGCGCGCAAGGCTACCATCGAAATGAAGATTACCCCCATGCTTTGCGGTGCTTCCTTCAAAAATAAGGGCGTACAACAGTTGCTCGACGCTGTGGCTGCCTACCTGCCCAGCCCCCTTGATCTTCCCGATATTCAAGGCGTTAACCCCGAAACCAATGAAATAATTACCCGTAAACCTGATGAAAAGGAACCCCTTACAGCCCTTGCATTCAAGATCATGACCGACCCCTTTGTAGGTCGTCTGGCTTATCTGCGGGTGTATTCGGGTACCATTACATCAGGATCATACGTGCTCAATACGCGCACAGGCAAAAAAGAACGTATTGCCCGTCTCTTCCAGATGCATGCCAACAAACAGAACCCAAAAGATATTATCGAAGCAGGTGATATTTGTGCTGCAGTTGGTTTTAAAGATATTCGTACCGGCGATACCCTGTGTGATGAAAAATATCCGATTGTACTCGAATCAATGACTTTCCCCGAGCCGGTTATCGGAGTGGCTGTAGAACCGAAAACTCAGGCCGATGTGGATAAGCTTGGTATGGCCCTCTCAAAGCTTGCCGAAGAAGATCCTACCTTCCGCGTTAAAATCGATGAAGATTCGGGCCAGACCATCATAAGCGGTATGGGCGAGCTTCACCTCGAAATTATTCTCGACCGTCTGCGTCGCGAGTTCAAGGTCGAATGTAATCAGGGAGCTCCGCAGGTGGCTTATAAGGAAGCAATTACCATTCCTGTTGAACACCGTGAAGTGTTCAAAAAACAGACCGGTGGTCGCGGTAAATATGCCGATATTGTGGTTCGGGTTGAACCTGCCGACCCCGGAGTTACAGGCCTGCAATTCTTCAATGAAGTTAAAGGTGGTAACGTGCCCAAAGAATATGTGCCTGCTGTTGAAAAAGGCTTCCGCGAAGCCATGGCCAACGGTGTACTGGCAGGATATACGATGGACAGTCTGAAGGTAACCCTTCTCGATGGTTCTTATCACCCCGTTGACTCCGACTCACTTTCATTTGAAATATGTGCCAAGAATGCGTTCAAGGAAGCTTGTGCCAAGGCTAAACCCATTCTGCTCGAACCCATCATGAAACTCGAAGTGGTTACTCCCGAAGAATATATGGGTGATGTTATTGGCGACCTCAACAAACGACGTGGTACCATCGAAGGAATGGAAATGAAAGCCGGCGGCCGTGTGGTCAAGGCAAAAGTACCCCTCGCCGAACAATTTGGCTATGTTACGGTACTGCGTACCCTTACTTCGGGGCGCGCTACCAGTAGTATGGAATTCTCGCATTATCAGCAGGTTCCTCCTGCTATTGAAAAAGAAATTCTTGAAAAAGTTAAAGGTAAATCTACTGTAAACTAAAAAATTACACCATACAATGAGCCAGAAAATTCGCATCAAGCTTAAGTCGTACGATCATAATCTGGTCGATAAGTCGGCCGATAAGATTGTAAAAACTGTAAAAGCTACCGGCGCAGTCGTAAGTGGACCTATTCCACTGCCTACCCACAAGCGTATATTTACAGTTTTGCGCTCTCCTTTCGTTAATAAAAAGTCGCGCGAGCAGTTCGAGCTTAGTTCATACAAACGACTGATCGACATTTATAGCTCAACTCCCAAAACGGTTGATGCGTTGATGAAGCTCGAATTACCCAGTGGTGTTGAAGTTGAAATCAAAGTATAATTATAAAAAATAGCAAACGATGCCTGGTCTAATTGGTAAAAAACTGGGGATGACATCCCTGTTTACTGAAGATGGTAAGAATATACCTGTTACCATCGTACAAGCAGGTCCCTGTGTAGTTACACAGGTAAAGACCGTTGAAAAAGACGGTTATGCAGCTGTGCAGCTTGGTTTTGATGAGCGGAAAGAAAAAAATACCCCAAAGCCATTGTTAGGCCATTTTCAAAAGGCTAACACAACGCCCAAAAGGAAACTGGCTGAATTTAAGGGTTTTGAAAATGTAAATCCCGGAGATCTGATAACTGTCGATATCTTTCAAACCAACGATTATGTTGATGTTCGTGGAACATCAAAAGGTAAAGGGTTTCAGGGGGTTGTAAAACGTCATGGTTTTGCGGGTGTGGGTGGACAAACCCATGGTCAACACAATCGTCTGCGTGCCCCTGGTTCTATGGGCGCTTCTTCGTTCCCCTCACGCGTTTGGAGAGGAAAACGCATGGCAGGTCATACGGGAAATCAATCTGTTACTGTCGAAAACCTGGTTGTGGTAAAAGTCGTTCCCGAAAGCAACCTGCTGTTTCTCAAAGGGGCCGTACCCGGATCGGTTGGTTCTTATCTGAAAATTGAAAAATAATTTGACCAGAGTGTGGAGCAATTCTACATGTTATAATGAAACAGTAAAAAAATGGAACTTGAAGTATTAAACATAAACGGCCAGAAAACAGGTGCTACTGTTAAGCTTAGTGAGGAGATATTTGGGATCAACCCCAACGATCATGCCATTTATCTCGATGTAAAACAATACCTGGCCAATCAGCGGCAGGGAACTCACAAGGCTAAGGAGCGTTCGGAGGTTGCTTATAGTACCCGTAAAATCAAACGCCAAAAAGGTACGGGTGGCGCTCGCGCAGGGGATATCAAATCACCCGTGTTTGTTGGTGGTGGTCGTGTATTTGGCCCCCGGCCCAGAGATTATTCCTTTAAGGTGAACAAAAAAGTCAAAGAGCTCGCTCGTAAATCGGCGCTGACCTACAAAGCAAAGGACAATAATATTGTGATTGTTGAAGACTTTGCTTTTGATTCACCCAAAACAAAACAATTTGTCGCCCTGAAAAACAACCTCAAACTGGATGACAAAAAAATGCTTCTGGTAGTCAATGAACCAAATAAAAATGTATATTTGTCGTCCCGAAATTTACCGGATAGCAAGGTGTTAATTTATTCAGAATTAAACACTTATGAAATATTAAACGCAGATGTTTTAGTATTCACTAAGGCTGCTATCGATAATTTTCAGGGGAAAAATTAAAAAACATAGGTGGATATGGAAATTATAATAAAACCCATAGTTACGGAAAAGCATACCAATCAGGGTGAAAAACTCAACACCTATGGCTTCATTGTCAACAAAAAGGCTAATAAAATCCAAATAAAAGAAGCCATTAAGGAACTGTATGGGGTAACCGTAACTTCTGTTAACACCGCAATAATTGGTGGAAAAAGAAAAACACGTTATACCAAACGTGGATTCGTAGAAGGAAGAACCAATACCTATAAAAAGGCTTACGTAACTGTAGCTGAAGGGGAAAAAATTGATTTTTACAGCAACATATAATTTTGAGCAATGGGCTTAAAGAAGTATAAACCGGTTACAGCAGGTCAGAGAGACAAAATTTTGGTAGACCATTCCGAGATTACCAAGACCGAACCCGAAAAATCATTGGTGGTATTTCTTCACCAGTCGGGAGGGCGTAACAATGTTGGTAAGATGACCATGCGCTACCGTGGAGGCGGTCACAAGCGTAAGTATCGTATCATTGATTTTGTACGCTCGAAAGATGGAATGCCTGCTGTGGTAAAAAGTATTGAGTACGATCCCAACCGGACCGCTTACATCGCATTAATTGTTTATCCCGATGGAACCAAGAGCTATATTTTAGCACCTCAGGGATTAAAGGTAGGTCAAAAGGTTGAGAGTGGTGAAAATATCGCGCCGGAAATAGGAAATACACTTCCGCTGGCAAATATTCCACTGGGTACCATTATACATAATGTAGAACTGTATCCAGGGCAAGGAGGAGCTTTAGCACGTAGCGCAGGTTCCTATGCACAGCTGGTTTCCCGTGAGGGCAAATATGCTGTTATTAAATTACCTTCCGGCGAAACACGAATGATTTTAGTTACCTGCAGAGCTACGGTAGGGGCTGTATCCAACCCCGATCACAATAACCAGAAGCTTGGCAAAGCTGGTAGAAAACGTTGGCTGGGACGCCGTCCTCGTACCCGTGGTGTGGCTATGAACCCTGTCGATCACCCAATGGGTGGTGGTGAAGGTAGAGCTTCCGGTGGGCACCCACGCTCAAGAAAGGGTATCCCTGCTAAAGGTTACAAAACCCGCAAGAGAAATAAAGCTTCGAATAAATATATTCTTGAACGCAGAAAATAAAATTTTATATAGAGCAATATGAGCCGGTCACTGAAAAAAGGTCCTTATATTAACTATAAACTGGAAAAGAAAATACTGGCTATGAATGCCAGCGGTAAAAAATCGGTGGTCAAAACATGGGCACGCGCCAGTGTTATATCTCCCGATTTTGTGGGTCACACCATTGCTGTACACAACGGAAACAAATTCATACCAGTGTACATCACCGAAAATATGGTGGGGCATAGGCTTGGTGAATTTGCTCCTACACGGACATTCAGAGGTCATAGCGGAAATAGAAAAGAGTAGTAAGTCAAATTTGAATTGATTTTACACAATGGGTGCTAGAAAAAAAATAATGGCCGAAGCATTAAAGCAGGCCAGGCAGCAAAAAGTCGTTGCCATTTTACGGGATTACCCAACCTCGCCAAGAAAAATGAGGTATGTGGTCGACCTTATTCGTGGAATGGAAGTAAACAGAGCGCTGGATATTCTTAAATTTTCGGAAAAAGCTGCCGCTAAACCGGTTGAAAAATTACTGCTATCAGCAATAGCCAACTGGCAGGCAAAAAATGAAGGTGTACGTCTCGACGATGCATACATCTTCATCAAGGAGGCAAAAGTCGATGGTGGACGAATGCTTAAGCGTCTCAGACCTGCTCCGCAAGGACGGGCCTACCGGATACGCAAGCGTTCCAACCATGTAACGCTTGTATTAGATTCTGTTGTTAAAAATGAGGAAAGTTTAACCAATTAATTCCATGGGACAAAAAGTTAATCCGATAGCGAATCGTTTGGGAATCATCAGAGGCTGGGATTCCAACTGGTATGGTGGAAAAAACTATGCTCAGAAACTTATCGAAGATACCAAGATAAGGGAATATCTGAATGCGCGTTTGGCCAAGGCTAGTATTTCGAAAATAATTATCGAACGCACCCTTAAGCTGGTTACTATAACCGTCAATACTGCCCGGCCGGGTGTTATTATCGGAAAAGGTGGCCAGGAAGTTGACAAGCTCAAGGAAGAATTGAAGAAAATCACTAACAAGGAAGTACAGATCAATATTTTCGAAGTTAAACGCCCTGAGTTGGATGCCAACATTGTGGCCAACAACATTGCCCGGCAGATCGAAGGCCGTATTTCATACCGCCGCGCCATAAAAATGGCTATTGCTTCAACGATGCGCCTAGGTGCCGAAGGAATTAAGGTAATTGTATCCGGTCGACTGGGTGGTGCCGAAATGGCTCGCAGTGAAATGTTGAAAGAAGGACGAATTCCTCTGCATACTTTCCGCGCCGATATCGACTACGCATTGGCCGAAGCTCATACTAAGGTTGGGCGTATAGGTGTGAAAGTATGGATCTGCAATGGTGAAGTATATGGTAAGCGCGACTTGTCGCCCAACGTTGCACTTAAAAGTGCCAAATCATTCAAGGCTGAACCGCGCAGAAAACGTAAATAACCGAAAATAACTGACAAAAAATACAACCATGTTACAGCCAAAAAAGACTAAATATAGAAGACAGCAAAAAGGACGCATGAAAGGCAATGCCCAGCGTGGACATACCATCGCATTCGGGTCATTTGCCATTAAATCCGAAGAAAGCTGCTGGATTACCGGGAGGCAAATAGAAGCAGCACGTCAGGCTGTGAGTCGTTATATGAAACGTGAAGGGCAAATTTGGATCCGTATATTTCCGGATAAACCTATTACCCGCAAACCTGCCGAAGTGCGTATGGGTAAAGGTAAAGGTTCGCCCGAAGGATTCGTATTCCCCATTACGCCGGGTCGAATTATTATTGAAGTGGATGGTGTACCCTATCATGTAGCTAAGGAAGCCCTCCGGCTTGGCGCTCAGAAACTGCCCGTTACTACTAAGTTTGTAGTACGCCGTGATTATGCTGAAACCATTGAACAATAACCCGACGGGATAAAAATATAGCTAACAATGAAGACATCTGAAATAAGAGAGCTAACAACCAAAGAATTGGAAGAACGAATCGAAGCGGAAAAACTCATGCTTACCAAGCTGAAAATTAATCATGCTATTTCTCCGCTCGATAACCCAATGAAAATTCGCCATACGCGCCGCGATATCGCACGTATGTTAACTGAGCTAAGAAAAAGGCAACTTGCAGGCAATACTAAATAAAGCTGACAATGGAGAGAAACTTAAGAAAGGAACGTATAGGTACTGTCGTGAGCAACAAGATGCAGAAAACTGTGGTCGTTTCTGTTAAAAGAAAAACTATGCATCCGATGTATCACAAGTTTGTGAACAAAACTTCGAAATTTTATGCTCATGACGAGAACAATATGTGCGGTGTAGGGGATACCGTAAGAATTATGGAGACACGCCCCCTGTCGCGTTTAAAACGTTGGAGAGTAGTAGAAATAATTGAGAAAGCTAAATAACTATGATACAGCAGGAATCAAGAATGGTTGTTGCCGACAATAGCGGTGCCAAAGAAGTTTTGTGCATCAGAGTGCTGGGCGGAACACGTCGACGTTATGCCCGTGTCGGTGATAAAGTAGTTGTGGCAGTTAAAAGTGCATTACCCTCGGGAGATATTAAGAAGGGTGCCGTGAGCAAGGCCGTGGTGGTACGTACCAAAAAGGAAATACGTCGACCCGATGGATCATACATCCGTTTCGACGACAATGCCGTGGTGCTCCTCAACAATGCCGACGAAATCAGAGGTACGCGTATCTTTGGCCCCGTGGCTCGTGAATTGCGCGATAAGTATATGAAAATTGTATCTCTGGCTCCTGAGGTACTTTAACATCAAACCTTTTGAACCATGCAAAAGAAACTTCATATTAAAAAAGGCGATATCGTCTATGTAAATGCCGGTGACGATAAGGGAAAACGTGGAAGAGTCCTGGAAGTCAACCGCGATAAGATGACCGCAATCGTGGAAGGGGTAAATATTGTTTCTCGTCATACCAAACCCTCTGCCAAACATCCGCAGGGTGGAATTATTAAAATGGAAGCCCCTATTCACATCTCGAATCTGCAGGTCGTTGACCCAGTTACCAACGAACCAACCCGTATTGGACGAAAATTGAATGAAAATAATAAACTGGTCCGTTACGCTAAAAAATCCGGAACAGTATTACCCTAAGGCTTAAAAGATCCTATGCGATATATTGCATAGTAAACAGAAAATATAAAAAGCGATGAAGTATACACCGAATCTGAAGCTGAAATATAAGAATGAAATTGTACCTGCCCTGATGAAGGAATTTAATTACAAGACGGTAATGCAGGTACCACGTCTGGAAAAGATCTGCATCAACCAAGGGGTAGGTGCAGCCGTGTCAGACAAAAAACTGATTGAGGTGGCTGCCAATGAACTTACAGCCATTACCGGACAAAAAGCAGTTTTAACTTACGCAAAAAAAGATATATCGAATTTTAAGTTGCGTAAAAATATGCCTATCGGCGTAAAGGTAACACTGCGCAATGACCGGATGTACGAATTTCTTGAACGTCTTATCCATGTCGCTTTGCCACGTATACGCGACTTTAAAGGGGTAAACGCCAAGTTCGACGGAAGAGGAAATTATACGCTGGGAATACGAGAACAGATTATTTTCCCGGAAATAGATATAGATAAGGTCTCTAAAATAATGGGTATGGAAATAAGTTTTGTCACCAATGCCCGTACCGACGAAGAGGCCTATGCATTGCTGCGTGAATTTGGAATTCCTTTCAAATCGACTAAAAAGAAAGAATAAATATGGCTAAAGAATCAATGAAGGCTCGCGAGGTTAAAAGAAAAAAACTCGCCGAGAAATATGCAGAAAAAAGAGCTAAACTGAAAGCCGAAGGGGATTATGTTGGGTTGCAATTGTTGCCTAAAAATTCGAATCCCATTCGTCAGCGCAATCGTTGCATGATTACAGGACGTCCACGCGGGTACATGCGGATATTTGGTATCAGCCGTATTCAGTTCCGTGAAATGGCCTCAAAGGGATTAATTCCCGGTGTGAAAAAAGCAAGTTGGTAACTCTATTAAAATATAGCAAACCATGACAGATCCTATATCAGATTATCTGACCCGTTTGAGAAATGCTATCAAAGCACGTCACAGAATAGTGGAAGTGCCTGCTTCGAAAATGAAAAAGGAAATAACAAAGGTACTCCATGAAAAAGGGTACATTTTAAATTATAAGTTTGTTGAGGACGGTCCGCAGGGGACCATCAAAATTGCTTTAAAGTATAGCCCTGTCGATCGTGAACCGGCTATCAAGCATATTGAACGAGTCAGTAAGCCAGGTCAGCGTAAATATGCCGATCATGAACACCTGCCCCGGGTACTTAATGGCTTGGGAATTGCTATCCTCTCAACATCGCAGGGGATTATGACCGATAAGGAAGCCCGAGTCAAAAATATCGGTGGCGAAGTTATATGCTATGTATATTAATCGTGGAGGAGACAAATCATGTCACGAATTGGAAAATTACCAATAGCAATACCCAAAGGCGTAGAGGTGAACGTAAGTTCATCCAATGAGGTTACAGTTAAAGGGCCATTGGGCGAATTAAAACAAAAGGTTGACCCTGACATTAAGGTCAACATTGAAAATCAGCAAATTGTTGTAACCCGCCCAACCGACCAGAAGCGCCATAAGGCTCTGCATGGTTTGTACCGTGCGCTCATAGCCAATATGGTGAAGGGTGTTTCGGAAGGTTTTACAATAGAGCAGGAACTTGTTGGGGTAGGGTATCGTGCTGAAGCCAAGGGACAAAACCTTGAGATGAGTTTGGGATATTCGCATGAGGTATTGATTGCATTACCCAAAGAAATTAAGGTCGAAGCCCGCACCGAAAAGCGATCTAACCCCATCATTACGCTCAAAAGTCATGACAAGCAACTACTTGGATTGGTTGCAGCCAAGATTCGTTCGTTGCGTAAGCCAGAACCCTTCAAGGGCAAAGGTATTCGTTACGTGGGTGAAGAAGTACGCAGAAAAGCTGGTAAGACGGCTGGTAAGTAATCATTAAAATATAAAGGAACAAGACCATGTCGCTGACAAAAATTGAACGCAGAGTTCGCATAAAGCATAGAATACGCAAGAAGATAACCGGGACAGCCCAGAAGCCGCGTATGTCGGTCTTCAGAAGCAACAAACATATCTATGTCCAGTGTATTGATGATTTGGCTGGACATACACTTGCTGCTGCAGGATCCCGTGAAAAGGAAATTGCCGAGATCGCAAAAGGCAATAAAATGGAACAGGCCCGTCTGGTCGGGAAAAAAATAGCCGAAATGTGTTTGGCTAAAGGAATTACCGAAGTGGTTTTCGACCGCAACGGTTATCTTTATCATGGACGAGTAAAAATGTTAGCAGATGCTGCTCGCGAAGGTGGCTTAAAATTTTAATGAACTATGGCAGAAAGCATCCGGAAAATTAGAACAACCGATCTCGAACTTAAAGATCGCCTGGTAAGTATTCAACGTGTAACAAAAGTTACCAAGGGAGGACGTGCCTTCAGTTTCTCTGCAATTGTTGTGGTAGGAAATGAAAATGGTATTGTAGGTTACGGACTCGGCAAAGCCAATGAAGTTACCACTGCAATTGCAAAGGGAATTGAAGAAGCTAAGAAGAATCTTATCAAGGTCCCCATTTACAAAGGAACGATACCGCACGAGCAATACGCAAAATATGGCGGAGCCAGTGTATTTATCAAGCCGGCTTCGAGTGGTACTGGTGTGAAAGCTGGTGGTGCTATGCGTGCTGTGCTTGAAAGTGTTGGGATACACGATGTGCTGGCAAAGTCAAAAGGATCGTCTAACCCACATAACCTGGTGAAAGCTACCATCAAAGCACTGATGGAACTGCGTGATCCTGCCCATATTGCTGCTGTTCGTGGAGTTTCAATAGAAAAAGTGTTTAAAGGTTAAAAAAACAGTTTTCTATGGGTAAAATCAAAGTAACTTTAATGCGAGGTAAAGCTGGAGTTTGCAAACGTCAGCTGCGGACATTACAGGCACTTGGACTTACCAGAAGAAATAGCGAAGTTGTAGTAGAAGATACCCCGGTTTTCCGCGGAATGATTGCCAAAGTGCAACATCTGGTTGGGGTAGAAACAATTCAATAAAAGTCGAACGGTTAAATTGAGTCATTCATGAATTTACATAGTTTAAAACCGGCAAAGGGTTCTGTCAAGGATAACAAACGACTTGGCCGTGGTCAGGGTTCGACCGATGGAGGTACCAGCGGCCGTGGGCATAAAGGAGCTAAGTCACGTTCGGGCTATTCGCGTAAAAGAGGATTTGAGGGTGGTCAAATGCCTATGCAGCGACGTCTTCCAAAATACGGTTTTACAAATTTCAACCGTGTGGAATACAAGGCTATCAATCTTGAAACCTTGCAGCGCCTGGCTGACCGTGGAATTACAACCATTACCCCGGATGTGTTATTCGAACACGGACTGATACACAAGCACAGTCTGGTTAAAATACTGGCCAAAGGTGAGCTAAAAGCATCACTCGATGTTCAGGCTCATGCATTTTCTAAATCGGCTGAACAGGCCATTATAGCTGCAAATGGTAAAGTTGTAAAATTAGCCACCGAATGAAACGATTTATCGAAACCCTGCAAAATATTTGGAAAATAGAGGATTTGCGTAATCGTATCCTTTATACACTGGGTATTATTCTGATTTATAGGTTGGGTTCTTATATAGTATTGCCGGGCGTTGATCCCGCCCTTTTGGAAGGACTTAAACAACAAACCTCGCAGGGGGTAATGGGGCTGCTTGATATGTTTTCCGGTGGGGCCTTCTCCAATGCTTCGGTATTTGCGCTGGGAGTTATGCCCTATATATCTGCATCGATTGTGATGCAGCTTCTGGGAATGGCAGTTCCTTATTACCAGCGTTTGCAAAAGGAAGGCGAAAGCGGAAGAAAGAAAATTAATCAGCATACCCGTCTGTTGACCGTTGTTATTCTGATCCTGCAGGCTCCTGCTTATCTTACCAATCTGCACGTACAATATCAAGGAGCAATCACCGGCGGTCGATGGTTCGATATTACAGGGGTATTCCTGCTGACTGCGGGTACTATATTTGTAATGTGGCTGGGGGAAAGAATTACAGAAAACGGAATTGGAAATGGTATTTCCCTGCTTATCATGATTGGGATAATTGCCCGTTTCCCCAGTGCTTTTCTGCAGGAACTGGCATCACGTCTCGACCAAAAGGGTGGAGGTTTGGTTATCCTGCTGATTGAAATTGTATTACTTTTCCTTGTCTTTGTTGCCACAATTATGCTCATACAGGCAACTCGTAAGGTTCCTGTGCAATATGCCAAACGTATTGTTGGTAATAAACAGTATGGTGGGGTTCGTCAGTATATCCCTTTGAAGGTCAATGCAGCTGGGGTTATGCCAATTATTTTTGCCCAGGCGTTGATGTTTATACCTATCACTATAGCCGGTTTTACCAAGAGCGAATCGATGACGGGTTTCGTTGCTGCTTTTGCTAACTACACAGGATTCTGGTATAATTTTACATTTGCATTGCTTATCATTCTGTTTACATATTTTTACACGGCCATTATCATTAATCCCAATCAAATGGCCGAGGATATGAAAAAGAATGGGGGTTTTATTCCGGGCGTTAAGCCGGGAAAGAAAACCGCCGAGTTCATTGACACTATTTTATCGAGAATAACATTACCGGGAGCTATTTTCCTGGCAATAGTTGCTATTTTGCCAGCTTTTGCCATGAAAGCCGGTATGACTAGTGGGTTTGCCCATTTTTACGGGGGTACAAGCTTGCTTATTTTGGTGGGTGTTGTACTCGATACTTTACAGCAGATTGAAAGTCACCTCTTGATGCGTCATTACGACGGTCTGATGAAGACAGGACGCATTAAAGGAAGGAGTGGTGTTTGAGATATGATTCCGATTCGGAGTGCGGAGGAAGTAGAATTACTCAGGCAGAGTAATCTATTGGTTTCGAAAACATTAGCGGAGATTGCAAAGTGGATTCGTCCCGGAATTTCCACACTCGAATTGGATCGAAAGGCCGAAGAGTTTATTCGTGACAATGGTGCAGTACCAGCTTTTTTGGGATACAATGGATTTCCTAATACGCTGTGTACCTCGGTCAACAGTGTGGTTGTTCACGGAATTCCTTCAAATTATCAATTAAAAGAGGGAGACATCGTTTCGGTTGATTGTGGCGTTCTTTTAAATAATTATTACGGCGACTCGGCTTATACCTTTACTGTGGGTGAGGTTTCGGAGGATATCAGAAAGTTGCTGCGCGTGACCAAGGAAAGTTTGTTCAAGGGGATTGAACAGGCTGTTGAAGGTAAGCGCACCGGGGACATTGGGTATGCTATTCAGACCTATTGTGAGTCCCATGGATATTCAGTTGTTCGTGAGATGATAGGTCATGGCATCGGTCGTAACCTCCACGAACCGCCCGAAGTTCCCAATTATGGAAGACGAGGAAATGGGGTATTGTTGAAGAAGGGAATGGTCATTTGCATTGAACCCATGATCAACATGGGGGCAAAAAATATATATATTGAAGATGACGGCTGGACTGTTAGGACAAGGGATAATAAACCCTCAGCCCATTTCGAACTAGCCGTTGCCATTGATAAAGGAAAGGCTGATGTGCTTTCAACATTTGAATTTATTGAGGAAGTTTTAAAAAAATGAGATAAAGTAATATGGCAAAACAACCGGCAATAGAACAAGACGGTACTATTATCGAAGCTCTGTCAAATGCCATGTTCAGGGTTGAACTGGAGAATGGGCATATTATTACTGCTCATATCTCGGGAAAAATGCGTATGCATTATATCAAACTCCTGCCTGGCGATAGGGTGAAGGTTGAAATATCGCCATATGATCTTACCAAAGGGAGGATATCGTTCCGCTATAAGTAAGTTAAAAATTCAGAAAACAAAAAAATAGTAAAACCATGAAAGTTAAGACTTCGATAAAGAAACGCAGCCCGGAATGTAAAATAGTAAAGCGAAAAGGGAGGCTTTATGTTATTAACAAAAAAAATCCAAAATATAAACAACGTCAAGGATAATTGTTTACCTTTGCAACTCAAAAAAAATTAGAATAGAAATATGGCACGAATAGCAGGTGTTGACTTACCAAAAAATAAACGTGGAGTAATCGGGCTGACTTACATTTATGGAATAGGTGTAAGTTCGGCAAAAAAAATTCTGCAGCAAGCCGGTGTTTCGGAGGATATTAAAGTCAAAGACTGGACTGATGACCAGATTGCAAAAATTCGAAACATAATTAATGAGCAATTTAAGGTTGAGGGTGAACTCCGATCGATGGTGCAGATGAATATAAAGCGCCTTATGGATATAGGGTGCTATCGTGGTATCAGGCACCGTTTGGGTTTGCCTGTACGGGGACAACGTACCAAGAATAACGCCCGTACCCGAAAAGGTAAACGTAAAACTATTGCAAATAAGAAAAAAGCAACTAAAGGATAAGATAATCCCAGCTATGGTGCTGGAATAATCATAATTATAAAGTTATTATGGCTAAAAAAACGGGAACATCAAAGAAACGTGTTGTAAAAGTTGAAGCAACCGGCCAAGCCCATATTCATTCGTCATTTAATAACATTATTATTACACTGACGAACAACGATGGTCAGGTAATATCTTGGGCATCGGCAGGAAAGATGGGATTTAGGGGATCGAAGAAGAATACCCCGTATGCTGCACAAACGGCTGCTGAGAATTGTGCCAAGGTTGCTTATGATGCAGGGTTACGCAAGGTAAAAGTGTTTGTTAAAGGGCCCGGTGCAGGACGTGAATCTGCAATACGTTCAATCGCAGCCAGTGGCATCGAGGTAACTGAAATTGTAGATGTAACGCCACTGCCACACAATGGTTGTCGTCCTCCGGGAAGAAGACGTGTATAGTGAATGCAGAATATCTGTCTGAATAAATATTATAGAGTGTTAATTGTTTAAGATAATTTCTAAAAATGGCAAGATACACAGGACCTAAAACTAAAGTAGCAAGGATTTTCGGAGAGCCCATTTTCGGCCCTGATAAAGTACTTGAAAAAAAGAACTATCCCCCGGGTCAGCATGGTTTGAACCGGAAACGGAAAAAACTCTCGGAATATGGGCTACAGCTTCGGGAAAAACAAAAGGCAAAATATACCTATGGTTTGCTGGAGCGGCAATTTGCCAACCTGTTCGATAAAGCCCAGCGAAGCAAAGGAGTTACCGGTGAAGTGTTGTTGCAGTTGCTCGAATCGAGGCTCGACAATGTTGTATATCGTTTGAGCTTGGCTAACTCACGAGATGCTGCACGTCAGCTGGTAACACATCGTCACATTACCGTCAATGGAGAAGTGGTAAATATCCCTTCTTATCATGTTAAACCCGGTGATATTATTGCTGTTCGTGAAAAATCAAAATCATTACAGGTGATAAATGACGCTCTGCGGAGTGCTCGCTACAAAAGGTATTCGTGGCTTGAATGGAATCCCGATACCTATTCGGGTAAATTTTTGAATGTGCCGGAACGTAGCGAAATACCTGAAAATATTAAGGAACAGCTGATTGTTGAATTGTACTCGAAATAATTAATATATGGCAATACTGGCATTTCAAAAACCTGACAAGGTTATAATGGTGAGCTCCACCGATACCCAAGGGGTATTCGAATTTCGTCCCCTTGAGCCCGGTTATGGAATCACTATTGGCAATGCTCTACGTCGAATCCTGCTGTCGTCCCTCGAAGGATATGCTATCACAACTATCCGAATCGAAGGGGTTGACCATGAATTTTCTACCATCAAGGGGGTAATCGAGGATGTTACCGAAATTGTCCTCAACCTCAAACAAATTCGTTTTAAAAAGGTAGTCGACGACGTTGACCATGAAAAAATTTTTGTTACGATTACCGGAGTAAATGAGTTTAAAGCAGGCGAACTAAATAAGTATCTTACAGGTTTTCGTGTACTCAATACCGACCATGTGATCTGTCACATGGAGCCTTCTGTAAAATTGCAGATGGAAATATCCATAAACAAGGGCAGGGGTTATGTACCCTCCGAAGAAAACAAGCCTGCCAACGCTGAAATAGGGCTGATACCTATTGATGCTATATTTACACCCATTAAAAATGTAAAGTATTCGGTTGAAAATTATCGTGTTGAGCAAAAGACCGACTACGAAAAGCTGGTAATTGAAATTGTTACCGACGGTTCCATTCATCCAAAGGATGCATTGAAAGAGGCTGCGAAGATACTTATATATCATTTCATGCTCTTTTCGGACGAAAAAATCACACTCGATACCGAAGAAAAGTCAGTTACCGAGGATTTCGACGAAGAAATTCTGCATATGCGTCAGTTGCTTAAGACCAAGCTTGTGGATCTTGACCTTTCGGTGCGTGCTTTGAACTGCCTGAAAGCTGCTGAAGTTGAAACGCTCGGTGACCTGGTAAAATTCAATCGTAACGATTTGCTGAAGTTCCGTAATTTTGGTAAGAAATCACTTACCGAACTCGATGAACTGCTCGAGAACATGGGACTGACATTTGGAATGGATGTTAGCAAGTATAAACTGGATAAGGAATAAAATTCAACGCAATGAGGCATAACAGAGTCATTAATCATTTGGGTAGAACAAGTGCACATCGCAAGGCGTTATTGTCGAATCTGGCAGTGTCGCTTATCAAACACAAACGAATAAGTACTACCCTGGCAAAGGCAAAAGTTCTTCGCACTTTTATTGAACCGATAATAACCCGTACTAAAGAAGATAGTACCCATAACCGTCGTGTAGCTTTTAGTTATCTGAAGGATAAGGAAGCCGTTAGCATACTTTTCCGGGAAATAGGCCCCAAGGTGGTTAATCGTCCCGGTGGTTATACACGGATACTCAAGCTGGGTAACAGGGTAGGGGATAATGCTGAAATGTGTATGATAGAGCTGGTTGACTTCAATGAAAACATGCTCAAGACTGGCACCGAGAAAAAGGCAAAATCAACCCGCAGAGGTCGTGGTAAAAAGGCACAGGCAGCTACTGCACCGGTTCAGGCTTCAGCCACTGAAGTAAGTAGCAATGCTTCGGAAAGTAATGCTGCATCGAGTGAACAATCCTCTGAAAACAAACAGGAATAGTATCAGAATTTGAAAAAAGATATGTAGGGATAAGGTATGGTCAATCAACTTTATCCCTTTTTTTATGTACTAACTAAAAAAAACGTTATAACATGAGTGAAATTGTAAACATACATGCGCGGGAAATACTCGACTCGCGTGGGAATCCTACCATCGAGGTAGAAGTAATGCTTGCCAGTGGTAATTTTGGTCGTGCTGCTGTACCTTCTGGAGCCAGCACTGGCGAAAATGAAGCCATTGAATTGCGTGATGGAGATAAGAGCCGTTATCTGGGCAAGGGCGTACTCAAGGCCGTTTCCAATGTCAACGACATTATTGCCAACGAACTTATTGGAATGAATGCCTTGGACCAGGTAGCCATTGACCGCAAAATGATTGAACTGGATGGTACTAAGACCAAAAGCAAGCTGGGTGCCAATGCAATCCTTGGTGTGTCGTTGGCTGTTGCCAAAGCTGCTGCTGATTATTGCGGCCTTCCCCTTTACCGCTATATCGGTGGCTCCAATGCAAAGCACTTGCCTGTACCTATGATGAATATCATCAATGGTGGCTCGCACTCCGATGCTCCTATTGCTTTTCAGGAGTTTATGATTCGTCCTGTTGGCGCTAATTCCTTCCGTGAAGGTTTGCGAATGGGTGCCGAAGTGTTCCATGCTCTCAAGTCGATCATTAAATCAAAGGGCCTTAGCACTGCTGTCGGCGATGAAGGTGGTTTTGCTCCCAACTTCTCGGGTGGCACTGAAGAAGCTCTGGATAGTATCATTGCTGCCATCGAAAAAGCTGGTTATAAACCCGGCAAAGACGTAATGATTGCTCTCGATTGTGCTGCAAGCGAATTTTACATCGATGGGGTATATGATTATACCAAATTCGAAGGCGCTAAAGGTGTAAAACGTAATAGCCAGCAACAGGCCGAGTATCTCAAATCGCTCGTAGAAAAATATCCTATCGACTCGATTGAGGACGGCTGCTCGGAAAATGACTGGGATGGCTGGAAAATACTTACCGACATGTTGGGCAGCAAAATTCAGCTGGTAGGTGATGATGTGTTTGTTACCAATGTTGAATTCCTGAAAAAAGGTATTGAAATGGGCTGTGCCAACTCCATCCTGATTAAGGTTAATCAGATTGGTACTCTTACCGAAACCATCGATGCTATTGAAATGGCACACAGAGCTGGTTATACCACAGTAACTTCGCATCGATCCGGAGAAACCGAAGATGCAACCATTGCCGATATTGCTGTGGCTACCAATAGCGGACAAATTAAAACCGGTTCACTCAGCCGTTCGGACCGTATGGCAAAATACAATCAGTTGCTTCGTATTGAGGAAGAACTGGGTGATTCGGCTATCTACGGCTACAAAAAAGTGGTTCGCAAATAAGCTACATCCGATATTTCAAAGTAAGGGCGGACACTGTTCCGCCTTTATTTTTTGCATACCTCAACAACTCAAACTATATTTGGCAAAATTTATATTCCATGCGATTGCTAAAACACATTCCCAATTTTCTTACCCTGCTCAATCTTGTATGCGGATTTGTAGCCATTGTGCTTGCTTTCAATATTAATACATTGAATTATGCACCCTATTTTATTTTCATAGCAGCGGGTTTTGATTTTGCGGATGGGTTGGCTGCAAGGGCATTAAGTGCTTACTCCGAACTTGGCAAACAACTCGATTCGCTCTCGGATATGGTTAGTTTTGGGGTGGCTCCGGGTATCCTCGCATTTCAGCTGTTGCAATTATCTTCTGTAGCTCAGTTGTCGTCGCAGTTTTTTGTGCTGTCTGTACTTATTGCAGCACTTATTCCTGCTTTTTCGGCCTGTCGCTTGGGTAAATTTAATATCGACGATAGGCAAACTTCTACTTTTTACGGGTTACCTACGCCTGCAAGTGCGGTTTTTATTTCTTCCCTTGTCTTGGTAATATTTTACTATCCTTCTTCGGATATTTCCACGGGTATCCTTAATTTTTATATTTTATCGGCCTTAATTATTCTCGATGCCGTAATGATGGTCGTTGACATGCCCATGTTTTCTTTTAAAATAAAAAAGCTGAATATTGCAGACAATGCTGTTCAACTGTTTTTTTTGATCACCTCTGTCTTATTGCTGATATTGTTTAATTTCAAGGCATTGCCTTTTCTTGTGCCAATGTACATTCTGATTTCTTTTGTGCTTTTTGTCCGAGAAAAAGTTCAGGCAAGCAGGTAAATTGGTATTTTATCATTTGTACTTTTTTAGAATTTAGTATTCATTTCGTTCGAGAAGGTACAGATTACTCTTTGCCTGTTGAATACCATTCCGGCTTATCCGAAAATCCTTGTAATTTGGGCTGCAAAACATATTTGTGGCGTGAACAAATCTTTATATATTTTGGTTATTTTTATTAAAAAGTTGTTTTCGATAACAGGTTAAATTTGTGTTTGAAACAACAGTTGAATATCAGTAATTTAAATTTGTTATGTATATGAAAGCCGTCATTGTTTCAATAATTTTATCAGTTTTTACTCTTAACGTTTTTTCCCAAAAAGGGAAAATAGAAGGTCAAATAAGGGATGCGAGTAATAATGAACCTATTGGTTTTGCCTATGTGATAATTAATGGTACTACTATTGGTGCGGCATCTGATTTAGATGGGAAGTATGTATTGGCTAATCTTGATCCGGGTTTTTATGTCCTTCAAATTAGTTCGGTGGGATACAAAACTTTGTTGACTCAAGAGGTTCAGGTAGTAGGAAATAAGACTGTTAATCTTGATTTTGAATTGGAACCACAGCAATTGGAGTTGGAGCAGGTGGTTGTAAAGGCCGATAAGTTTGTAAAAAAAGCGGAAAGTCCTGTATCTATCCGCAGTATTGGTATATCGGAGATAGAAAACAGTGCCGGTGCCAATCGCGACATTGCAAAGATTATCCAGAATTATCCGGGAGTAGCTTCATTCCCGGGAGCCAATCGTAATGATATCGTTATACGTGGTGGGGCGACCAACGAAAGCCGTTATTTTGTGGACGATATAGAAATTCCTTACATCAATCATTTTGCCACACAAGGGGCATCCGGAGGAACCAATGGAATTCTCAATGCCGACCTTATTCGTTCGGCCGAGTTTTTGGCCAGTTCTTTTCCTGCCAATCGTTACAATGCCCTCAGTGGAGTCTTCGATTTTAAAACAGTCGATGGTAACAAGGAAAAAAATAAATTCCGGGGTACAGTAGGGGCATCAGAATTATCTTTAACGGCCGATGGACCTTTGTCTGAGAAGACGACCTATGTGGTTACTGTCCGACGTTCTTATCTTCAGTTTTTGTTTAAGGCGCTGGGGTTGCCTTTTTTACCTACATTCAACGATTATCAGGCAAAAGTTAAAGTCAAACTCGATACCAAAAACGAATTGACCTTTCTGAGTATAGGATCGCTTGACCAGATGAGACTCGATACCGAACTTAAAAATCCAACTGAAGACCAACAATACATTCTCAATTATTTGCCTGTTTTTGAGCAATGGAACTATGCTACGGGTGGTGTTTGGAAACATTTTGCCAATAACGGACAATGGACTTTCGTCTTGAGTCGTAGTATGCTTAATAACCGACAATACAAATATTTTAAGAATATTGAAACTCCGGAAAATAAACTTACTGATTACACCAGTCAGGAACAGGAGAATAAGTTGCGAGCAGAGCGAATGATATATCTGGGAAAAACAAAATTCAGTACCGGCATTTTAGCTGAATATGCTAAATATACCAATGAAACCTTTCAGAAAAAATTTGTAAATAATCAGTTAGATACAGTTGACTTTTCCTCTGCTTTACATCTGATCAAATATGGCGTATTTGCTCAAGTGAGTCATAGCTTTTTGTCGGAAAAACTTACCGTTTCATTAGGAGTCAGGACAGATGCCTCAAACTATAATTCGTCGATGAATAATCCGGTCAATCAGATTTCGCCCCGATTCTCTATTTCCTATGATTTTTTGCCTCAATGGACGCTTACCGCACATGTCGGGCGATATTACCAGTTACCGGCATACACGATTCTTGGGTACAGGAATAATTCGGGAATCCTTGTTAATAAAGATAATCTGAAATACATTGCAGCCAATCATTATGTAGTGGGGTTAAGTTATTTGCCCAATAAGCTCACGAGAATATCGGTGGAGTCTTTTCTAAAGGACTACCAGCATTATCCTTTTTCTACCCTCGATTCTATCAGTTTTGCCTTTAAACCAATCGATTATGGTTTTGTGGGAAATGAGCCTTCCAATTCGACGTCGGCAGGGCGGGCTTATGGGCTGGAATTTTTGATTCAAAGTGCTTTACCTGCAAATGTTAATATTGTTTTAGCCTATACCTATGCTATCAGCGAATTTAAGGATAAATTCGGGCAATATCGTCCTACCTCGTGGGATAATAGGCATATTCTAAACTTTACCATCAATAAGAAATTTTCGGGCAAATGGTCAGCTGCAGCCAAATGGCGTTATGCCGGTGGATTGCCCTATACTCCCTACGATCTGGAACGTTCTTCGCTTATTACGGCATGGGATGTACAGAATCGGCCTTATCTTGATTACAACAATATCAATGGTAAACGTTTCAAAGCTTTCCACCAACTCGATGTTAGGGTTGAACGATGGATGATGTATCGAAAAGCTACTGTGCGTCTATATCTGGATATTCAAAATCTTTATAATTTTAAAGCACAGTCACAACCCCGTATTACCAATCTCGATACGCAAGGTCAACCTGTAATTAATTCCATGGATCCAACAAAATATGTACTCAGGGAAATACCCTCCGAAGGACAAGGTACCATTTTGCCTACGGTAGGTCTGGTGGTAGATTTTTAATATTTCTGGATATTTAATCTTTTAAGTGGATATGTATATCCGGTATTGAACAAACAGAAACATAAAATAATAATACGATGAAGTACTTAACATTCATATTAGCATTGTATACTTTTGCCCTTCATGGACAAAAGGCAGACACTATTCGCATGCCGGGTGAGAGCAGGGGACAGATACTCCGAATTTCTCTTGAGAAGGATAAAAATTATGGACATCCGGTATTGGTTTTCTGGTTGACCAAGCCCGATGGGACCTACCTTCAAACCTTATTTATTTCGCAAACCATCGGGAAAGGTATATATCCTCATGGGCAGGTCAAGGCAGGAAAGTGGTTACCGGGCGAACATCGGCATCCTTCTACTTTACCCTTTTGGGCACATAACCGGGGCATTAAAGCCAACGACGGTACTTTTCTACCAACCCCCGATAACCCTATCCCTGATGCATATACTGGGGCTACCCCCCTCAATAACTTTGTTCTTTATGTTAAAGCTGATTCGCTGTTAAGGGAAAAAGTTATTTTGTTTTTCGAGATAAATCAACCTTTTGATTTCAATGAATATTGGCATAATACCCGGTATCCCGATAGCCAACCCTATAAAAACTCCGGGCAGCCCAGTGTAGTGTATGCTGTAATGATTGATATGGCTAATCCCGAACCGGAATACTTTCTGAATCCTGTCGGACATGGTGATCCTCAGGGATTGACCGGAAAACTCTTTACCGACCTTTCGAGCTTAACCACTGCACTTAAAATGGTGAAAAAAATAAAGGTTGAGGTTTTATCTCCGGGCAATTGAACTAACCTGGCATATCTGCAGGTGTGGTGTTTTGCATTTGTTGTAATGCAGGAATTCCACATATTTGATTCTCATTTGCACCATGGCATATTGAAGGGATGTTGGCCTGCGGGCTATCCTTTGCAATGAATAAGCGACAGCCTAAAATTGTTTCAGACAAGTGATTTTTTTTATACTTTTGCCCTAAGGCAATTGGCTGTTTAAGTCGATTGCTGCAGTTTTTTTTGCAATCGCCGGTCAAACAGAGTGTCTCAGCTTCCGGAAACGATTGCTCGTAAATGGGAAAGTAACAAAAAATATTACGAATGAAGATTTCTTATAATTGGTTAAAGCAGTATCTGCCTACCGATAATTCGCCGGAGGATCTGTCGCAGATATTGATCAATCTTGGATTAGAAGTAGAATCGCTTGAACGCTGGTATTCGGTTCCTGGAGGTTTAGAGGGGTTTGTAATTGGGCAGGTGCTTACATGTGACAAACATCCCCAGGCTGATCGGTTGCATGTAACAACGGTAGACGTTGGTCAGGCTGCACCGTTGAAGATTGTATGCGGGGCACCTAATGTTGCAGCAGGGCAAAAGGTAGTTGTAGCTTTACCGGGGGCTAAAGTATTTACCCCCAAAGGTGAGTTTGAAATACAGAAAACCAAAATACGCGGCGAAGTGTCGGAGGGAATGATATGCGCCGAGGACGAGATGGGGTTAAGCGATAATCATGAGGGAATTCTGGTACTTGATGCAAAGGCGCCAGTGGGAACCCCGGCAAAGGAGTATTTTCAGGTTGCCGAGGATTGGGTATTTGAAATTGGACTTACCCCCAACCGTATCGACAGTGCCTCGCATTTTGGGGTAGCCCGTGATTTGGCAGCTTATCTTAAACAATCAATAAATATTGAACTAAAACGTCCCGATATCAGCAGTTTCCGGGTCGATAATCATGAGTTGCCCTTTGAGGTAATCATTGAAAATACCGAAGCCTGCAGGAGATATTCGGGTATTGCCATTAAGGGCGTAACCATTAAGGAATCACCTGCATGGCTAAAAAACCGGCTGGCAGCCATAGGGTTACGTCCCATTAATAATGTTGTGGATGTAACCAACTATGTTCTGCATGAGTTGGGACAACCCCTACATGCTTTTGATGCTGATAAAATCGTAGGTCGTAAAGTAGTTATACGTACGCTCCCGGAAGGCACTCCATTTGTCACCCTCGATGGTGTTACCCGCAAACTGGCCGACAGTGATCTGATGATCTGCAACGAAAAGGAAGGGATGTGTATGGCCGGTATTTTCGGCGGGGCCGAAAGCGGAATAACTGACAGCACACAGAATGTTTTTCTCGAAAGTGCCAACTTTAATCCTGTGTGGATACGTAAATCGTCGCGCCGGCATGATTTGCATACCGACTCGTCGTTCCGTTTCGAGCGCGGTTGCGACCCCAATATTACCGTCGTGGCACTGAAACGTGCCGCTATGCTTATTAAAGAACTGGCAGGCGGATCCATTGCTTCCGAAATTATTGATGTGTACCCTCAACCTGTTAAACCCTGTCAGGTTAAGGTTAATGTTAAGCGTATCAACCAATTGATTGGAAATGAATTGCCCAAGGATGTGATACGCAATATACTTCAGGCACTCGAAATTAATATTCTGCACGAAGAGGGCGATGACATGCTGCTTGAAGTACCCACTTATAGAGTGGAGGTTACTCAGGAGGCCGATATTGTTGAGGAGATACTCCGAATATATGGTTACAATCGCGTTGAAATTTCAGGTAAAACTTCTTCCACGCTCTCATACTCTGAACCGGTTGATCCATTAAAAGAACAGGACAGTGTTTCGGATATGCTATCGGCTCAGGGATTTAACGAAATAATGAATAATTCTCTTACAAAGAGTGCATACTACGAGTCTTTTGACGAATATCGCAATCATATAGTTTACATCGTCAATCCCCTGAGTTCCGATTTGAACTGTATGCGGCAAACGCTTATTTTTGGAGCTCTTGAGTCCATTGCCTACAATATCAACCGTAAAAAGTCCAATCTTCGGTTTTATGAATTTGGGAACTGCTATTTTCTGAATGCTTCAACCCAATCAGCCAACGCATTGGACAAATATGCCGAACAGGCGCGGCTGGGAATATTTCTGACAGGACTTATTGAGGAGCCCAACTGGACAACTCCCAAGACGGGAAGCAATATATACTTCCTGAAAGCATATACCGAACAGGTACTTATCAAAGCCGGTCTCAATCCCGAAAAGCTGAAGCTCTCGGCTACTAAACATCCGTTATTTTCCTTAGCATTTCATTATACTGTTGATAAAACACCGGTAGCAGTGCTGGGGATTGTAAAAAAACAGATACTGCAGCAGTTTGATATTCAACAGGAAGTATTTGCTGCCGAAATTGACTGGGAGCAACTTTTGCAGTGGATGTCCCGCAAGAAAACGCAGTTCCGTGAGCTGCCCAAATATCCTGAGGTTCGTCGTGACCTTTCGATGTTACTCGACATGCAGATTACCTACCAGCAACTCGAAGATCTTGCCCGAAAGGTTGAACCTCATTTGATCCGGAAAATTACACTCTTTGACGTATATCAGGGCGACAAGATTGAGAAGGGGAAAAAGTCTTATGCCATAAGCTATATTCTGCAAAGCGAAGATCGAACGCTGACGGACGAAGAAATAGATGGGGTAATGCAGAAGCTTATGAAGGCATATGAGAAGGAACTTGGGGCAAAAATTCGCATGTAAACAGATAAGGCTATGGTAAAAATTACCTTATTGCAGGGCGACATCACCCGGTTGCAAGTAGATGCGGTTGTTAATGCGGCCAATAGCAGCCTGCTGGGCGGAGGCGGGGTTGATGGGGCCATCCATGCCGCAGCCGGTCCGGAATTGTTGGACGAATGCCGTACCCTGGGAGGCTGCCCTACCGGCGAGGCCAAGGTTACCAAAGGTTATCGCCTGCCCGCCCGTTATGTCATCCATACCGTCGGACCTATATGGCGTGGCGGTAACAATAACGAAGAATTGCTCCTGAAATCGTGCTACGAAAATGCGCTTAAAAGAGCAGAAGAACTTAGGATCGAAACCATTGCTTTTCCCAATATCAGCACCGGAGTATATGCCTTCCCAAAACAAAGAGCAGCAGAAATAGCGCTGGAAGTGATAAATAATTATGCCCGCAAGAGAAATACTCCCCTTAAGGAGATTTTCCTGGTGTGTTTTGATAATGAGAATTATCAGATCTACAAACAGCTAATGAACATCTCCTGATAAGACTAACGTGCAAAAACCCATCGCTGATCATCGGAGTATTGTTCAATAAAACTGTATCTCTCTTCGGCAAAAAGTTTTATTTCTTCGGGATCCGACAGTCGGTTTTTAATAATAAATGATGCCATTAAACCCCGTGCTTTTTTGAGAAAAATGGATACGGGTTTTAGTTCTCCTTCTTTGAGTTCGTAAAATACAGGGGTAATCACTTTAGCATTCAGCTTTTGCCAATTGACCCCCTGGGCATACTCGTTCGAGGCCAGATTAATCAATACGGGATTTTTATTCTGTTGTAGCGTGTCATTCAATGCCTCGGTAATTTTGTCGCTCCAGTACTGATACAGGTCATTGTATTTTTCAAGGGTAATCGGTGTGCTCATTTCCAGACGGTATGGCTGAATAAGATCGAGGGGACGCAGGATACCATATAGCCCCGAGATAATGCGTAAATGATCCTGTGCAAAAATCAAATCATCGTGCGAGTATTGTTCGGCATTCAGCCCCTTGTATACATCGCCTTTATAAAGGAACACCGCAGGGATGGCATTGCTTTCTGTAAAAGGTTGTTTCCAGCGGGCAAATCGTTCGGCATTAAGTCGTGCCAGACGAGTGTTGATACCCAGTGTCCTGCCCAGATCATTGACGGTTAACTTGCGGAGATTTTCCACCAGAATTTCAGCCTCCTTCAGATAAAGTGGCAGTGTATGCAGCGGCGCCTTCAGGCGCGTATTTTCTGCAAGCGTTTTGGCAGAAGAAATAATAATGACCATATTTTTTACTTTTTCTTATAAACAGATTGCTATTATAAAGGTTTAATAAACGTTGAGGTTCGAAAAACCCAACAGAATGGCATGTTATGCCCAAAATCCCAAATATCTACAGCAGCTGGTAAAGGAAGAAAATTATCGTCAACTCACAAATTTAGCATTTATTATAAAACTGCATCAAGCGTTTTTGTTAGGGTTGAAGCAAACAGGCCGGCCTGATTATTGCTTATGGGCATTTCGTCAATGAGGTGATCAAAAATATCATCAATTTTGCAAAAAATTCACCTATCTTTGAAAATTAAACAGCACGCGGCATGGGTTTCTGGTTTCTATCGGGGAACAAGCGCAGGCGAAAACGTCTGATTGCATGGGGAGCGAAATATAAAATTGAATCACTCAAGGACGAATATGCGTTGTCGAATGTGACGCACCTGAAAATTAACCACAAACGGCTCGATAAACTTCCCGCCTATATTGATTGTGCCGAGAATATAGAGGTGCTCGATTTACGCTACAACCAGCTGAGTGATCTGCCCCGGGAAATAGCCGGCTTGAAAAAGCTGCGTGAGCTTCATCTGGGATTTAACCAGTTCAGGCGTATTCCCCCAGCTGTGTACACACTTTCAAATCTTGAGGTACTTACTCTCGAAGCCAATGAGATTGATCACATTGACGAAGAGATAGGTAACCTGCAAAAGCTTAAAGATCTGAATCTTATGGCTAACCAAATACGCGAATTGCCCGCCAACATTGGTAATTTGAAAAACCTAACACGACTGAATCTTGCAATCAACCAGCTTACGGACCTGCCTGCTGCTTTTGCAGACCTTGAGAATCTTTCAATGCTCGAACTCTGGCTGAATCAATTCAGCGATATGCCTGAGGTTGTAAAACAGTTGCCGAAGTTAAAGAATTTGCATGCGGTTCTTGACCCCGAACAGCTGAACAAGACCCTTATCTGGGCGGTCGTTGGGGATAATGTTCATCTGGCCGATAAGCTGATAGCTCGTGGGGCCGATGTTAACTATAAAGATCGTAGTAGCGACAGCAGTATATTCACTACACCGCTTTTTGAAGCCAAAAGTATCAGCATGATTACCCTGCTGCTCACCATGGGTGCCGATCCTTTTCTCGAGCGCGAAATCATTAAACGTATCAAAACACGGGAGGGGGAAGTCGTAAAAATGACCGGGAAGTTTGAATCTTTTATCACCATGAAACATCCCAAGGAAATAGAAAAATACAAACAGGCCTATCTTAAGACGCTGAAGATGATGGAAAAATAGTGGGATTGGAATATTGTGCGAAGTTATTACCTTTGCAGCAAAAATACCATGCAGCCTGTCAGTGTAGGACTGATTCAGCTTTCGGCATCGCCGGACAAGCAGTACAATATAGTACGAACCCTTGAAAATATGAAGCTGGCGGTTGGCCAGGGGGCTCAAATCATTTGTTTGCAGGAATTGTTTGCTACCCTGTATTTTTGCGATACTGAGGATCATCAGCACTTCGCATTGGCCGAGCCTCTCGATGGCCCTACCGTTACCCTGATGCAGGATTTTGCCCGTTCCCATGAGGTAGTAGTTATTGTTCCCCTATTTGAACAACGGGCACGAGGGCTATTTCATAACTCGGTCGTGGTAATCGATGCCGATGGAACCATCTCAGGTTTTTACCGCAAAAATCATATTCCCGATGATCCGGGATTTTACGAAAAATTTTATTTTACCCCGGGCGATGTGGGTTATCGCACTTTTCGTACCCGGTATGCCAACATTGGGGTCTTGATATGTTGGGATCAATGGTTCCCTGAAGCGGCAAGAATTACGAGCCTGATGGGGGCTGATATTCTTTTTTATCCCACTGCTATTGGCTGGGAACTTGACAGTACCCCCGAAACCGACACGGAACAATATCAGGCATGGCAACTAATTCAACGGGCGCATGCTGTTGCCAACGGTGTTTACGTAGTAGCTGTTAACAGGGTCGGGAGGGAAGCAGTGACACGATTCTGGGGGGGATCGTTTGTTTCGAATCCTTTTGGTTCGATTGTATATCAGGCCCCCCATGACCGTGAGTCTGTTCAGGTAGTTACCCTCGATCTGGATGAGATACAGCATTACCGCACCGTTTGGCCATTTCTGCGTGACCGCCGGATCGATACCTATTCTCCTATATTAAAACGATATCTCGATGATGAACGAAACGCCTAAGCAGCTGGGATACTATTTTCCGGCCGAATGGACGCCACACGAAGCTACATGGCTGACTTGGCCTTATCAAGAGGATTCATTCCCCGGCGTACTTGAACAAATATATTCGTCCTATTGCAGGTTTATCAGCTACATTTCTCGTTGCGAGAAGGTTCGTCTACTTGTCCCGTCCCAGCAGGAGAAGCGTCGTGCCGAGGAAATGATAAAGCTTGTTGGAGCCAACCTGTCGATGGTGGAGTTTTACGTGTATCCTACCAACGATGTATGGTGCCGTGATCATGGACCAGCTTTTCTGGTACACAGGCATAACGCTACCTCCAAAGTAATTGTCGACTGGGAATTTAATGCGTGGGGGGGCAAGTATCCCAGTAATCTCGATAATGGAGTGCCAGCTTTTGTAGCAGCGCAGTTAGGATTACAGGTTTTTCGGCCGGGTATAGTTATGGAAGGCGGATCGGTCGATTTTAACGGCGCAGGTACGCTGCTGACTACAGAGGCCTGCCTGTTGAACCCGAACCGGAATCCGCATTTGTCGCAGGCAAAGATTGAAGAATATCTGTGCGAATATTACGGTGTTGATCAGATACTCTGGCTCGAAGATGGTATTGTAGGCGACGATACCGATGGCCATGTAGATGATATTTGTCGCTTTGTAAATAAAAGTACAGTCATAGCTGCGGTAGAATATCGGGAAAGCGATGAGAATTATGTTCCTTTGCAGAAAAATCTGAAGCGGTTGAAAACATTTCGCCTCATCGATGGTCGTCAGCCGGATGTAATTGAGCTTCCCATGCCTAAGCCAGTTGAGTACCGAGGGCAACGGTTGCCGGCCTCGTATGCCAACTTTTACATATGCAACAGCGGCGTGATGGTACCTGTGTTTCGCTGCAAGGAAGATGGTGTAGCGCTGAAAATTATTGAACAGGCCTTCCCCGATCGGACCATATATGATGTAGATTGTTCGCTTATAGTAACAGGCTTGGGTACCTTGCACTGTCTGAGTCAGCAGGAACCATTGGTTGGTGTAGAAAAATAAAAAAATACGCCCTGCACCGCAGAGCGTATTCTTACAACTTATGAAAAAGGCTTACAACTTGTTATAAACTACCGAAAAGTAAGAACTCAGGGAGAACGAAGTAGCTGTAGGATTGTCTTTCCATGCAGGAGTTACCATATTCATGCTGCCCCCGTCGCCATTCCAGCACCATCCAAGGATAGTCCAGCCTTTACTTTTGGCATAATCAACCACGGCCGACCAGTCGCAACTTCCACTCCCTCCATTGCCAAATTCGCCAATGATGCATGGCCTACCAGCCGAAGCCAGATCATCGATATCGGAGGTGTTTACCCAGCGATTTTTGGCCTGATTCCATGCCGATGGATAGATATGAAGCGAAAGCACAATCTTAGTATCGTTGATTTTTACACCTCCTGTATTATAGCCTTTTACAGCTGCAGCGAGAATTGCACTTTCCTGCCCCCATCCCGGAGCATCAATGATGATGTAGCCGCTGTAAACCTGCCGAACAATAGCAATGGCTTCGTTGTAATACGAAGCAACCGTAGCAGCCGAAACATTATGGCTACCCCATTCGTTCATCAGGTTGATGGTAAACGATCCATTGGCTGCCAAAGCAGAATAATTGCTCTTCCACCAGTTGGCCGCAGCTATCAGCTCGCTTTTGCTGTCGGTACCAAGCACAGAAGATTTGTGATACGTACATATCAGATTGTACCCGGCACTCTTTAGCTCCTTTATCCACGACTTAGCCTGAGTAACCTTATCGGGCTCAATCTCAATACGCACCGTTTTAATCTTGGTTTGTTGCTTCATCAGACTGGTGCCCAGATTGGGGTAGCCATTGTTGTAATACGAGGGCTGAATATTAACCCCATTTCCCCATCCATTGGTGAGTTTGAGAGAAGAATGATGTTGCGGTGCAACCGCATCATCTGTTTTACTGCATGAACCCAGCAGGGCAATTACCATCAATGCTCCGGTACACTTCCACAGCAGGGGGGAAAACAAAACCTTTGTCTTCATAGTTTTTGGTTTAATTGGTTAGTAAATAAAAACGCAAGCCAAAGATACAGCGGCATGAATCATACCCCCTCCAAAAACGTAAACATTAGGTACGAAAGGTGTAAAAACGACACTATGAATGTATCGTATAGGTCGAATTTTGTATTTTGGATACTTTTATTTATCCGATAATAATTTTATAAGTTACGGACTTTCATTTGGTTATACTTGGTTTCTTTTATTAGCTACTCGGCCGGATGGAACTCACAAGTACGTTTCATCTGGTTTGTTGTGTTTACTGCATGAACAGGGTCGTTTCTTTCTTCTGTGAAAAATAAGCATGTTTAAGAACATAATAACCTTCAGCACCTTGATTAGGCTGATTACCAGATGAAAATGTGTAATAAATATGATTAAACTTTGTTCGATAGATAACAAGTTTTGATTAGGCGCTTGAGATATGGATAATACCTATTGCAAATGAGTATTTTAGAAAAATATAACCCGCAGAAATTTCTTATCTCTTTGTTTCTCTGTGTTATCCGTGGTGAACTTTTTTACCACAGAGATGCCATGTTATTGGTAATATCTGCTAAGTGCCTAATTCAATAAAATTTTATGTGGTCATGAGGTGTAATTTTGACACGACGAAGTCAAAATCCTCGTCGTGCAAAGTGAAAAAGCAGGAAAATGTCTGAATAACAATTTTGACTATTGATTAAAATAAAATATTTCTTTTTCTATACCTTTGTGATTTCTCTGGAGAAATACTTTTTATACGAATACATTAAGGGATGGATTACAATTACGCTGCTGCGAAACATCTGGTTGCTGTCGATTGTATAGTATTTGGTTTTGACAATGAAGACTTAAAGATATTGCTGGTGCGTCGTCCCATTGAGCCGCAGAAGGGAGAATGGTCGCTCATGGGAGGCTTTGTGCAGCAGGGCGAAAGTCTTGATGATGCCTCAAAACGTGTATTGTATACCCTTACGGGGCTGACGGATGTATATCTCGAACAATTATATACTTTTGGCGATGTACATCGCGATCCGGTCGACAGGGTTATATCGGTTGCCTACTACGCTTTGATTAAAATAAATGACTATGATCGTGAAATTGTGCGTCGTAATGGTGCACAATGGTTTAAGGTATCGGGTTACCCCCGGCTGATTTTTGATCACGATCTAATGGTACAGACCGCAATTGGCAAGTTAAGACGTAAGTGTAGAACTCAACCCATCGGATTTGAACTTTTACCCGAAAAGTTTACCATACCCCAACTTCAAAGCCTTTACGAGGCCATCCTGATGCAACCTCTGGACAAGAGGAATTTTAGAAAGAAAATTCTGTCGATGAACCTGCTTGATAAACTTGACGAAAAGGACAAGGAAAATTCAAAAAAAGGCGCATATCTTTACAGGTTCAACCGGGAGAGATACGAGATGTTGACCAGCAAAGGTTTTAGTTTTGAAATATAGTCTTTTGTTTAACTAACTTACTTACTGAGATTATGGAGATAACGTTTCAATTGTCATGGATAGATTATCTGGTAATGATAATCTATTTTGCGTTTGTATTGGGCATTGGATGGGCTCTGAAGAAATTCATGAAAGGTGCCAACGCTTTTCTTGAAGCAGGGCGGTCGATGCCTGCTTGGGTTGCAGGATTAGCCTTCATTTCTACGAATCTGGGGGCTCTGGAGGTAATGGGAATGGCAGGCAGTGGCGCCAAGTATGGCATGCTTACCACCCATTTTTATTGGGTTGGAGCTATACCAGCCATGGTATTTCTGGCCCTGTTTATGATGCCTTTTTATTATGGTTCAAAAGCCCGGTCGGTGCCCGAATATCTTAAGCTCAGGTACGATGAAAAAACACGCGGGTTAAATGCCATACTTTTTGCTGTAATGACCATACTGGCGTCGGGGATATCGATGTATGCCTTAGCTATTCTAATGGAAAAGGTATTGGGATGGAATTTTCACATCAGCCTCATTTTATCGGCTGTGATCGTGCTTGCCTATACCTACCTGGGTGGCTTGTCCTCGGCTATTTACAACGAAGTGTTGCAATTTTTCATTATCGTCATTGGGCTGTTACCGGTGGTATTTTTGAGTTTACATCATGTAGGCGGATGGTCGGGACTTAAGGAAAGTCTGGGTAATGTTGCTACGGCCAATGGGTTTGCTCCCGATGCCTATACCAGCATGTGGAAATATACCGGGTCGGCGGCAGCTAATCCGATGGGGGTAGAATGGTATGGTATCCTGGCGGGTCTGGGATTTGTGCTGTCGTTTGGTTACTGGTGTACCAACTTCCTCATCGTACAGCGTGCCATGGCTGCCGAATCGACAGTGGCTGCCCGTAATACCCCACTTATCGGAGCTATTCCCAAAATGTTTGTTCCCTTCCTGATTATTGTTCCGGGGATGGTTGCCCTGGCTTTGATGAACGATCCTTCGGCTCATTTTTCACTTCCAAAGAACGCTGCTGGTCAACCCATTTACGATTATACTATTATTGCCCTGTTAAAGCAATACCTGCCTTCGGGGGTACTGGGGCTGGGTATTACCGCACTGCTGGCCTCGTTTATGTCGGGGATGGCTGGCAATATTTCGGCTTTCAATACGGTATGGACTTACGATATTTATCAAAGCTATATACGCCCCACAACCCATGACAGGGAAGCTGATGAAAAGCACTATCTTCAGGTGGGACGTTTGGCCACCATCTTTGGTGTAGTGGTAAGTATTGCCGCAGCCTATCTGGCCAGCATGTTTGGAAATATTATGGATTTTCTGCAGACCATCTTCTCTATGATCAATGCACCATTGTTTGCAGTGATTTTCCTAGGGATGTTCTGGAAGAGGGCTACCGGCCATGCCGCATTTACCGGTTTACTGGCTGGTTTTGTCGTCGCTTTGCTGCACCACGGGCTTACTGCACCCGAAGGAGCAAATACACTGGTGAAAGGGGGGTGGATTACCGTATTGCATGTATATCCGGTAGAAATGGCACAAAACTTCTGGACCGCTATCTTTGCTTTCAGCACCAGTGCCATTATAACCGTAGTGCTTTCGCTGCTTACCCCTAAAGTTAAAGCTGACGAAGAACTGGTTGGGTTGGTTTACTCTCTTACCCCCAAGCTGGTCGAAAAAGATGTACCCTGGTACAAACGTTCTTCTTCGCTTGCTATTCTGGTGCTCGTGCTGGTCACCATTCTAACTGTCATGTTCTGGTAACTTAAAATTACAATTGTTATGGGATTAGATATTAAATATCCAATTGGTCTGATGTTTACCCTGATGGGTATTGTGCTTACCATTTATGGACTGGCAACCATGTCGGATCCAACACTGTATCAGAAATCTTTTCAGATTAATATTAACCTGTGGTCGGGCATAGGGATGCTTATTTTTGGCCTGATTATGCTGGCTCTGGTAAAAAGAAATAAGAAGGCTGAATAAGCTGTTGCTAATACTCAACAAATAAAGGCCCTGCTGTCAAGGGCCTTTATTGTTTTTGCCGCTGACATCATGGATTGATGTGTAGTTGGTATGTTTGGCCCTGTTTTTTCCCTTGATATAAAGGAAGTTTTTTATGTAGTATTTGGTTGGTAATGATTAAAAAATATCTTTGTACCCATAAATCCATATCCCCAAAAAATGTTTGCCAGCGTAAAATATTTCAGAGCACTCATTGTTTTCTTCGGTTTTTTCTTTTTTCATGAGGTAAAATCACAAAATGCTCAGTGTTCGGCAGCTTCGCTTGAACAGAGTTATTTCATCAGTCTGTACAATTTTCAGTTTATCAGTGCTGCAAGTAAGTTTCGTTCCGATTTGCCGGATAACGTAGGTTACCTGTGGCGGATGTACTATAACTGGTGGATGTTGCTTTCGACCAATGACAAAGCATACATGTCACAATGCCTCGCAAATATTGTTTTATACGAAAACCATAATAACATGCGTAATGATTCGCTGAAGATTTTTTTTGTTGCATTCAGATTAAGGCTATTATTGTTAAATCATCAGTATCTTAAAGCTTATCAGTTGATAAACAATCTAGCAGATAATTATAAGGTTTATGTAGACGGCATTTCAAACAAAGATGAGCAAAAACTCATCTCGGGGCTTATGCACTATCTTGGTGCAAAGGCATATAAAAACTATCCTTTATTTTTTCACAATAAAACCTTTCGCTGTTTATCCGATACATTAGGGCTGAGACTGCTGAAGGAATGTACCCGCAGCAATTCGGTGTTTGTCCGCACCGAAGGCTTATATTTTCTGATGAAAATACACCTTGAAATAGAAGAGGATTTCTATCAGGCATATATTTATTCATCACAATTAGTATCTTTGTTTCCTGACAATATTATTTTTGGCTTTCATCATCGGGAAATACTTGACCGGATCAATAAAAAACAGGAAGCTGAAATGTATAAAGCCAGACTTATAACAGCAATTTGCCGAAATAAGGAATTGCTGGATGTGCAGAAAAGATATTTAACACAAATGATTAACATAAAAATCTGAATATGCTGTTTGTTGTATTACTCGGGTTAGCTTTGTTTTATCAACCTACCAATAATATTTCGTTTCACCTTGAGTCGAGGACATTGTCAAATCAGAAGATGGTAGTGATAAAAGCTGATATCTACTTCAAATATGATGAAGGGAAAATGATTACTCATTATACTTATCCCGCCGAACTCATATCGATAGCCAACAACAAGGGTGAGGCTTCGTTTTACGATCCTAAGGCTAATACAGTAATACATAAACGAGGAATATTTTACGCCACCAGCAACGACAATATTTATCTTTTTCTCAGGGAACGCTACAGTGATCTGGGATTGAAGGAAATGGGATATAAGCTGGTGAGTCAGAAACAAGATAAAGAATATATTGTTACCGAATGGCGTCCCGAACGTGTAAATGGGGATGATAATACCGATAAAATTGTTATGGCTCATCTGAATGATCTGCCTGCTTACATGGCTATATATTCAAACGGTCGTTGTGGGAAAAAGATATATTATTCGGGATACTCGATGTATGGAAATTATTTTCTTCCTGCCCGTATTGTGGAAATTACCTATGTCAAATCCGATTCAGTGATACTGAAAAAAGAATACTCGAATTATAAAATTGGCATAAATGCAAGTAGTCCTTATTTTGATTTCACGGTTCCTTCTAATGCTAAAGCGGTTGTACAACAATGAGAATACTCCTGATTTTAATGTTCATCTCGCTAAATGTAGCAGGTCAGCCGGTTTCCGATAGACAATTAATTTTGAGCAAACCCATTGAGAATGTTCACGATATTTCGAGAAAGCCTACATTTGGTTTTTACAATACCTCCAAGTGGTATCAACGTTATAATCCCGCTAGTTTGACTGCCGCCAGCTTGATGTATCTGTACCAGAAATTTATTTCGCCTCAATTGTCGGCGACTTGTGGTTTCTCGCCTTCATGCTCTGCTATGAGTAAAAATCTTATTGCTGAGTTTGGCTTGGTTAAGGGTGTATTTTGTTCAGCTGACAGACTTACCCGCTGTAACAAAATTTGTTTTACAGAACTTGAACCGGACGAAATCGATCCGGTGGATGGTAAAATTCATGAAGATACCTCCCGATACAAATGAATAGAAGAATTCAATTGATCGTTTGCTTTTTGGCTGTACATTTTTTTGTTTATGCACAGTTCGATTGCTCCATGGATTTAAGATTACTTAAATACCTGAACGATTCCAAAAAAGTAAACGAAAGTCTTATCCTGTCATCCCTCATGCTTAAGGAACAGAAATGCAATGCCAGTATCGATTCGGTACTTTTTTACAGAGGGTGGGCATTCTATCAGTTACAACAACTCGATAGCGCTACCGGATATTTTTTGAGCGTTCGGATACCTGATTCGCTGTACAATAAAGCTCGTTTTTTTGCTGTCATTACTTCCTTATACAAGAATAATCCCGGATTATCCGACAGTATAGCCCAAACCATTAGATTATCCTCCCATGTAATATCGGATTTAAAAAACCTTTGTCTTGCTGGAATATCGCTATATCAGGGTAATATAAACAGCTATCGTGAATTTGCAAAAGTAATAAATGCCGATAATTATTTGATTAGCAATGAATTTAATGAATTGGCTGCTGCCAGTAGATTATATGAACAAAAAAGAAAGTCGCCGGTCAAAGCAGCTATGTTTTCAGCCATATTGCCAGGCAGCGGGAAATGGTACCTTGGTCGAAAGGGGCAGGCTATAACCTCTTTTCTTACGGTAGGCTTACTGGCGGGGATTGCTTCTGAGTTTGTGGTAAAAAATGGATGGAAAAACTTTTACTCCCTTTCGGCTGTTTCGGCTACTGCAATATTCTATGGCGGCAATATTTATGGAAGTTATTATTTAGGAAAACAACTCAACAAGCGGGCGGATGAAAAAATTAAGCAGGACATACAGTATTATCTGCATGTGGCTGTGCGTAATGTCTATCAGTAGCCGGTCAAGTGCACAGGAGTATAACTGGCTGATACAGGATGCCGAAAGACTTTACCATCAGGGACTATTTGATGAAGCTATTATTGCCTGCGAACGCTATGCCTATTTTTCTTCCGACCAGAAACTAAAACATGCGGCATTGTTGATCGAAGCTAAAGCTTTTCAACAAAAAGGAAACTACAAATATTCTTCCAATATTTTATTGTCGATACCCCGTATCCTTCTGGATAAGCATGTGAAATCGCTGATAGATTTTAACCTGGCATTGAATAGTTTTTTGGACGGATATTATGATGAGGCCCAGGTGTACCTCGATAATTGCGATACTACGGTTATGGATTATTCCGAACGGAACAATTATGAATTAATCAGACTATTCAATCTGTGTTATCTTGAAAAGTGGCAAGAGGCTTCTGTTTTGGTTAATGATTCCCCCTTTATATCAGATTCGCTAAAAAAAGAACTTATACAATTGTTAAATAAGCCTCCCAAACTATTGAATCAAAAAAGACTTGAATGGTTCAGTCGCATAATACCAGGAAGTGGACAGATATTTTCCGGTTATTATGTCGAAGGTATATCCAGTTTTCTGCTTTGTTCGGGATCTTTGGCTTTGGGGGGATTGCTTTTGATAAATAAATTTTATTTCTCGGCCTATGTTTTGGGAGCCGGGTCTTTATACGCTTTTTATTATGGAGGAATAAGACGATTGAATGAAATTACCCAAACGGAAAATCAAAACAGGAAACAATTGTTTATTGCCACCATCAAAAGCAAGCTAACCGAATAAAAAAAGGGGGATTAATCCCCCTCAGCAATTTGTTCTTTGGTTGCCTACCTACATCCACATAATGAATTTTTCATTATTGCAATACTTGCTTATATCCTTACTATCCACAAGCAGCATCACGAAATCTATAAGTGGAACAACTCCGAAGATACCCCCACAAGTACAAAAGTAATAAAAAAACATTGTTCCTTTTGTACCCAGGTAATAACGGTGAATAGCATACCCTCCCAAGAAAAATGCCAGTAGAGCAGCTACAATGGCGTTCTTTTCAGAGGCAACATAGAAAGTGTTTACCCCTGCCAGATTTAAGGCTGCCGGATTTTCAAGAAGGCTTACCAGCTGAACCTCAGTGGCATTTGAAAATGCCTGATTCAGTTGTGATTCATTCAATGAGTAATTTGCCTTGCTACCAATAGCAAATACAAATAACGTCGAGAAGATTAATAAAAATTTTTTCATATGGTTAATTTTAAAGTTAACAATATTCAAATTTATGTTTTTAAAGTAAAAAAACAAAAAAATATCCCCTCTTTTTTCAACTTACCTGCGAAAGAAATTCAGGTAAAATTCCGAAAACAAATACTGCAAACGTTTGAAATCAATAGTTTGAGGCATTTTTTTTAATATAAAACCGGTTTTGGCTGCCAAAAAAACATTTTTTTCTCTTGTATTCCCTCGTCCGCCCATAATAATTTTAGGGTTCAGATACCTAAAGATTATGCTTGTAGCAAAACCGGTTAGAGCTATGTTGATTCAGCCTAAGCCTCTTGGGAAAGAGGTGATGAATGTGTTGGAAGTCATAGAAGGGAAGCAGGGGAAGAATACAGGAAAGCGATACAGCCAAATGAAAATTTTATAACCAACTAAAAGTCAATAACTATAAAATTATGTACAGATGAAAGCAAAGAAACTACTCACATTAATTGTATTTGTGATGGGCATGGTGGCTCTCCATGCGCAACGTACACCCATAACGGGTAAAGTTTTGGAAGAGAAGAGCGGTGCACCGGTTGCTGGTGCCAGTGTGTTGGTGAAAGGGACTCAACAGGGAACATTTACCGATGCTGAGGGTAATTTTCGTATTAATGCTCAAAAAGGCGACGTATTGGTCATCTCGTTTGTTGGATACGAAACCCGGGAAATTACGGTAGGTGATGAATCGACTATCAGTGTAACGATGCGGGAAAGTTTGACGGCACTTGAAGAAGTTGTTGTAATAGGTTATGGTACCGTGAAAAAGTCGGACGCAACGGGTTCGGTTGCAGTTGTTAGCGCAAAAGATTTTAACCGTGGAGCCATCAACACGGCCGACCTCATCACGGGAAAATCGGCCGGGGTAGTTATAACCCCCAGCAGTGGGCAGCCTGGGACTTCGGCCACTATCCGTATACGTGGCGGATCGTCACTTAATGCCAGCAACGACCCGTTACTGGTTATCGATGGTGTGCCTGTTACCAGTTCCAATCTCAACCTAATCAACCCCAATGATATTGAATCGTTTACTGTGCTGAAGGATGCTTCGGCAACGGCTATATATGGAGCACGGGCATCGAACGGTGTTATTCTTATTACTACCAAAAAAGGATCCCAAGAGTTTCAGGTAGCCTATAATGGTACCGTGGGGATCAGCACTTTGCCCAAAAAGATTGATGTACTTTCGGCCAGTGAGTACCGGAATTTGTTGAATGAACTGGTACGCCGATCAAATGCCGACTCGCTCAAGTATAGCAAGGCCCGCGCATTGATGGGAAATGCCAATACCGACTGGCAGGATGAGATCACCCGTAATGCCATTACCCACGACCATAATGTCAGCCTGTCGGGGTCGGTTATGAAAGTGCCCGTACGTGCCTCGCTTGGTTATACCGATCAACAGGGTACTATTATCAACTCCGGTATGCAACGGTCATCCCTCTCGCTGGGGATTAGTCCCACCTTCTTCGATAATCATCTGAAGGTAAATGCCAATGTGAAGGGCATATATTTCAACAACAACTGGGGTAATGCCGGTTCGTTGGGTGCTGCAGTTGCCTTTGACCCTACGCATCCTGTCCGTGATACCGCTGCCCGGTACGTGCCTTGGGGGGGATATTTTACATGGTTGCAACCCAGCAACAACCCTATTACCATTGCTACGGCCAACCCTGTAGCACTGGCCGAACTGGCCGATAATAAATCGAATACCAAACAGATGATTGGAAATGTTGAGTTCGATTATCAGGTACATTTCCTCCCCGATCTGCATGTTCACGTAAACATGGGGCTTGACTACCAGAAAAAAGACGGTCACGATAATCTGCCTAAAACAGCCTCGTGGACATTCCAGTCAAATCTGGGTCGCAAGGCCGAATACAACGACAACTTTAAGAACAAACTGTTGGATGTTTACCTTAACTATGACAAGGAAATTCCGGCCATCTCAAGCCAGATTAGTGCTATGGGCGGATATTCCTGGCAGAATTTCTACGAAGACCATTACTACTATTCTACCAACTTTGACCGGACGGTGAAAAACGACAGCACCTCAACTGCCACAGAGCTTCAGTTGATCTCATTCTTTGGACGTTTGCAGTACATCCTGCTCGACCGATATATGGTAACCTTTACCCTGCGTCGGGACGGAACTTCACGTTTCTCACCCGATAATCGTTGGGGATTGTTCCCATCAGTAGCATTGGCATGGAGCATCAATAAGGAACCTTTTTTGCGCAATTTAAAAGAGCTGAGCGAACTCAAGTTGCGTTTGAGCTACGGAGTTACCGGTCAGCAGAACATTGCCAGCGGTAATCTGCGCGACTATATTTATATGTCGACCTACAAACGCAGTTACGATGATGCCATGTATCAGTTTGGCAATACATTCTACTATACTTTGCGCCCCAATGCATACGATGCCAATATCAAATGGGAGGAAACCAGTACATACAACGCGGGTATCGACTTTGGACTCTTCAATAACCGAATTACAGGTACTTTTGATATTTACAAACGAAATTCCAAGGACTTGCTGAACTTTACCACAGTGCCAGCAGGAACCAATTTTGCCAACTATATCTATACCAACGTAGGTACGCTGGAAATAAAAGGATTTGAGGCTTCGGTCAACGCACGCGTGATATCTTCCAAAGATTTTGTATGGGAAGTAGGAGTCAACTTTGCATACAATACCAACAAAATTAAGCAATTGCGTTCCCGAATGGACAGTACCTATGCAGGCGATGAATTTGGATTTATTAGCGGGGGGGTAGGTAACCGTATTCTGATTAACTCGCTGGGCAAACCCCGTGGATCATTCTATATGTATGAACAACAGTATGATTCGTTGGGCAGACCTATTGAAGGATCATACAAAAAAGATTCTACAGGTAAAGCCGTTAAGGTTCATTACCATACCCCCGATCCTAAATATACCCTTGGTTTGACCACCCGTTTGCAGTACAAAAACTTTGATTTTTCGCTTTCGGCACGGGCCAATATTGGTAACTATGTATACAACAACGTAGCCTCCAGCCAGGGTACATACCAGAATCTTTACAACCCTGTTGGCTATATCAACAATGTTCATGCTTCGGTGCTGCAAACCCGATTTGAGGCTCCCCAGTACTGGTCAAATTACTACGTGGAAAATGCTACTTTCTTCCGTATCGATAACATCAGCATTGGATATACCTTCCCGAATATTGTCGGCAAGGGAAGTCTCAAAGTCTCAGCTATCATTCAAAATGCCCTTGTTATTAGCGATTATTCGGGTATTGATCCGGAAGTGGATGGCGGTATCGACAATAATATTTATCCACGTCCCCGGATTTATCAGTTGGGGTTAAATCTTACCTTTTAAAAAGATCTGATATTGAACTATTAAAATGCGCTGATTATGAAACGATCATGTTATAAGAAGCTTACTCATGAAAAAAATCATAACATGTAAATTCGGTCAGCCTGTATAAATAAAATATAAGCAAGCAAAAGTCAATAACCAGAAAAAAATATTTACATATGAAAAAGCAATATAAAATTCTGACCATATTGTTCGTGGGGATGGCGCTGATAGCTACCTCATGTATGAAAGACCTCGATACCGAGCCACTGGATAAAAACGTAACTACTACCAATAAGGTATTTAAGGATACGCTGGCATTTAAGGAAGCTCTGGCAAAAATCTATGGAGGTTATGCTCTTACCGGTCAGCAGGGGCCTGCTGGTGATGCTGATATTTCGGGTATCGACGAAGGTTTTTCGAATTATCTGCGGCAATACTGGAACTGTCAGGAATTAACTACCGATGAGGCTGTAATTGCATGGAACGATGCTACGGTAAAAGATTTCCACTGGCATACGTGGACACCTTCCGATGTGTTTATCACGGCCATGTATTACCGAATCATGTACCAGATTACGCTGGCCAATGACTTCATCAGCCACTGCGACGAATATGCCGATAAACTATCGGCGGCAGGTCAGGCCGAATTGCGTCACTACAAAGCCGAAGCCCGCTTTCTGAGAGCGCTTACTTATTGGCATGGCCTCGATCTTTTCGGGAACATGCCCTTTGTAACCGAAAAGGACAAGGTAGGGAGTTTTTTCCCAAAACAGATAAGCCGGGTCGAACTGTTTAAGTATATTGAAAAAGAATTGCTTGAATGCGAATCCGACCTGGTCGATGCCCGCAGGAATGAATACGGCCGGGCCGACAAAGCTGCTGCATGGACATTGTTGGCTAAACTTTACCTTAATGCTAAAGTTTATACCGGCGAAGAACACTACGATAAGGTAATTACCTACACCCAGAAGGTAATCGATGCCGGATACACACTTCAACCGGTATATGGGCACCTGTTCTGCGCCGATAACGACCAAAGTCCCGAAATTATTTTTTCCATCAACTTCGACGGTTTACATACGCGTACCTGGGGTGGAATGGTGTACCTGATACATGCCGCCATCGGAGGAAGCATGAACCCTGCCGAATTTGGAGTTGGTGGTGGCTGGGGGGGTACCCGTACCACCAAGGCTTTTGTGGCAAAATTCTATAACGATGGCGATACCATTGATACCCGTGACTCGCGTGCTATGTTCCACACCGCTGGCCAAAATCTCGAAATTAACGATGTAGGTACCTTTACCGATGGGTATGCTATCAAGAAGTTTAAAAATGTAACCTCTACCGGTGCTCCTGCTCCACATGCCCATCCCGATTTTGTCGATACCGACTTTCCTATGTTCCGTCTGGCCGACGTGTATCTGATGTATGCTGAGGCGGTACTCAGGGGCGGGGGTGGCAGCAGAACCCAAGCGCTGCAATATGTTAACGATCTGCGTACCCGGGCATATAACGGAACTGCCGGTAATATCACCGATGCCCAGCTTACCCTCGACTTTATCCTCGACGAACGTGCCCGTGAACTCTATTGGGAAGGTCATCGCCGAACCGATCTTATCCGGTTTGGTAAATTCTCGGGCAACGCCTATATTTGGCCTTGGAAAGGTAAAGTCAAAGACGGTCAGGCTACTCCTGCACATCTCGACCTGTTCCCCATTCCTTCTTCCGACCTGAATGCTAATCCCAATCTTGTGCAAAATCCGGGATACTAACATTACCATACTTTTTAAACCTTCACAAAGGATGCTCATATGGGCATCCTTTTTTTTGTCTCAAAATCATATTTTTTTGTTAAGAAATACTGAAAAAATTATTTTTGCTGCCAAATTTTGAATGAACATATGCTAACTGTCGAAAAAATTGGTGGAACTTCCATGTCGCAGTTCGACCAGGTACTGAAAAATATTATTATCGGAAATCGTAAACCTGGCGACTACTACAATCGTGTTTTTGTGGTCTCGGCCTACAACAATGTGACCAATTGGTTGCTGGAACACAAAAAAACCAAGGAACCCGGTATATATGCATTATTTGCTGAGGGTAAGGACTACAATGCGGCTCTGTCCGAATTGCTCGACAGACTGATTGCCATCAATGAGGGTTTTGTAAACATTGGTCTTGATCTCAATGTGGCCAACCATTTTATTAAAACCCGCATACTGCAAACCAAAAATTACCTCAATAGCCTTGCTGATGTACTGGCTACCGGTTATATTGCTAAGAAAGATATCCTACTGGCTGCGCGGGAAATATTGGCTTCTATCGGTGAAGCGCATTCGGCATTCAATTCAGTAAATATCCTGAAGAACAATAATATTAATGCCCAATTCATAGATCTTTGCGGATTCAACGATCCCGAGCATCTGACCATCGACCAGCGTATTCACAATGCATTTAAGGGTATCGATTTCTCAAAAGTATTGTGCATTGCTACCGGATATACCAAGGGTACCGAGGGTATTATGCGTGAATTTGACCGGGGTTATTCCGAGGTAACTTTCAGCAAAATTGCTGTTGAACTCAAAGCCGATGAAGCCATTATCCACAAAGAGTTTCACCTATCATCTGCCGATCCCAAACTGGTAGGAGTCGACAAGTCGATAGTGGTCGGCTTTACCAACTACAACGTGGCAGATCAGCTGGCCGATATCGGCATGGAAGCTATCCACCCCAAGGCTTCGAAACCCCTCGAAATAGCAGGAATCAATATTCGTATCAAAAACACTTTTGAGCCAGAACATCCGGGAACCCTCATCTCGAAAGATTATGTGAGTCGAGAATCAAAAATTGAGATTGTTACCGGTTCCGATAAGGTGACTGCCATTGAGGTACACGATCCTTTTATGGTTGGTGAAGTTGGCTTCGACTACGCCATCATGGAGTATTTTAAAAACTACAACATCAGCTATATCCTTAAATCGTCCAACGCCAACAGCATTACTACCGTGATATGGGAGGATGAAGTATATCCCGAACTTATCAACGATTTGCAGAAACGTTTTCACAAGGTTACGGTAAAGAATGTTGCCATTGTGTGTGCCTTGGGAACCAATATTGCTAAGCCTGGAATACTGGCAAAGGCTGCCCAGACTTTGGCCAACAATAATATCAACGTGGAAAGCATATCGCAGTCGCTCAGCCAGGTGAGCATACAGTTTGTTATCAATCGCGAAGATTACGAGAAGGCAATTGTTGCGCTTAACGATGCCTTGTGTGTAAATGGTTAAAATGCACTTGTTTTAATTTGGAGAGTTCAAAACATTGTTTTACTTTTGCGGTGCGTTCTTTGGCCCGGATGGCGGAATAGGTAGACGCGCTGGTCTCAAAAACCAGTAAGAGCAATCTTGTGCCGGTTCGATTCCGGCTCCGGGTACTAATCTCCTCAATTTTTTTGCACTTGTAACATAGCCTTTATGCCCTTATCTTTGCGGGCAAATGATCATTGAATGGGACGTAAAAAGAAACAGCCTGTCGTATTAAACGATGTTGAAATAACCGAGATTGCTGCTGAGGGGAAATCCATAGGACGGGTCGATGGCCAGGTAGTATTTGTTCCTATGGCCATTCCTGGCGATGTGGCCGATATCCTGATTACCAAAAAAAGAAGCCATTACATGATGGGTAGGTTGCTTACCCTGAAAAAACCTTCGCCCCTGCGTATCGATCCTCGTTGTCAGCATTTTGGAGTATGCGGTGGCTGTAAATGGCAACATCTGCCTTACCCCGAACAGCTTAAGTGGAAACAAAAACAGGTCGTTGATACCCTGGAACGTATTGGGGGAGTTACTGCTGAGAAAATCAATCCCATCCTGGGATCGGAACAAACATACTATTACCGCAACAAACTGGAATATACCTTCTCAAATAATCGCTGGCTACCCGACGAAATTATCAAACAGGGAATATTTATCGTGGAACCGGGCGCCGGATTTCATATCGAAGGAATGTTTGACCGGGTGCTCGATTTGCAAACCTGCCATTTGCAGCCCGAACCCACCAACCAGCTACGGCTGGCCCTGAAAAATTTCCTCCTCGAAGAGGGTATCCCCTTTTACAATCTACATCGCAAGCAGGGATTGCTCCGTAATCTGGTGGTACGCAATACACTCGATGGGCAGGTGATGGCCGTGCTTGTATTCGGCGAAGAAAATGAACCCCTGATGACCAAAACACTCAATTATGTTGCCGAAAAATTCCCCGGTTTACACTCGATTATGTATGGAATTAATACCAAACTCAACGATTCTATACACGACCTCGACTTTAAGTGTTGGAAAGGGGAATCCTATCTGTACGAATCTATTGGTGAGTTGAGGTACCGTATTGGACCCAAATCATTTTTCCAAACCAACAGCCGTCAGGCTTATCACCTTTACGAGACGGTAAAACGTATGGCGCAGATTCAGCCCCACGAAACGGTTTATGACCTGTACACCGGAACCGGTACCATTGCCCTGTATGTTGCCCGGCAGGCAAAAAAAGTCATCGGGATTGAATTCGTTGAAGATGCTATTGCCGATGCTATCGAAAATGCCCGGCTGAACCAAATCGACAATGTAGAATTTCTGGCAGGTGATGTCAAGGATATCATGACCCATGAGTTTATTGCGGCCAAGGGGTACCCCGATGTACTGATTGCCGATCCGCCACGGGTGGGTATGCACGAGTCGGTGGTACAGACCATTTTGGAGGCCGCACCCCAACGGATTATTTACGTAAGCTGTAACCCCGCTACCCAAGCTCGGGATATTAAAACATTGTCGGCAAATTATCGGCTGGTGGAAATACAACCCGTCGATATGTTTCCCCATACCCATCATGTCGAAAATGTGGCTTGCCTTGTGCGAAAATAGTTATGCCGCAAATGGAAAAATATATTCAGTAGGTTTTGTAATACAACAACATTAAGCATGTCAACTTTTCTATTCGAGGGGATTGTATTTGGGCCGGTTAAAAGCCGACGGCTGGGTAATTCGCTGGGGATTAACCTATTGCCCGAAGGTAAAAAAATCTGTACTTTCAATTGCATTTATTGTGAATGTGGCTGGAACTCAGAGGATACCTCCAACCTTCAATGGTCTTCGGTCGATCAGGTGGCCGATCAGCTGAGGGAGAAGATTCAGGAACTTGTTAGCAAAAGAGTGGCCGTAGATACCATTACCTTTGCCGGCAATGGCGAGCCTACCATGCATCCGATGTTTCCACATATTACCGACAGAGTAATCGAAATCCGCAACCGATTTTTGCCCGAGGCTAAAATTGCCGTTCTGTCGAATGCGACCTTGATTTTTAAGCCCGATGTCCGACAGGCCTTGCAAAAAGTCGATCTCAACATACTGAAACTCGATTCGGCCATTGAATCCACCTGCAGGCTGCTTAATCAACCTACGGGATATTTTAACCTTCGCAACACCATCGAACAGCTGAAACAGTTTGAGGGGCGTTGCATTATCCAAACCATGTTTGTCCGGGGACAGTTTAATCAGCAGGCTTTCGACAACACTACCCCTGCCGAGTTGCAGGCATGGCTACAGGCCATTAAGGAAATAGCCCCGTCGTATGTCATGATTTATACTATTGCCCGGGATACCCCTGCCGAACAGATTCAACGGATAAGTGCCGAGGAACTCAAGCGCATTGCGGCACTGGCTCAGCGGGAGGGTATCCATGTGATCATGGCGGAGTGAGGAAATTAAGGGGTATCTGTTTTTAAAGTGCTTTTCATGCTAAATGAAATTCTTAACTTTGCAGGTTAACTTTAGTGATCATGGCCAGAGAATCAAAACCACACATAGGAATATTTGGGCGGCGCAACAACGGTAAAAGCTCATTGATCAATGCTATAGCCGGACACGATGTGGCCATTGTGTCGGATGTAGCTGGTACTACTACCGATCCGGTTAAAAAGTCGGTCGAAATATTTGGCATTGGCCCCGCTATATTTGTCGACACTGCTGGTATCGATGATGTGGGTGATCTGGGCGAGAAACGCATTAAAAAAACACTACAGGTAATTCAGCATATCGATTTTGCCATACTGGTTATTACGGAAAATATGTTCGATAGCTACGAAGAACGATTGGTTTCGGAATTCCGCAAGTACGAAATCCCCTTTTTGATAGTTCATAACAAGAACGACATTTCGCCGCTTTCGACAACGGTAAGGGAAAAGCTGCAGGCGCAATCGGGCTGCCTTGCTATTGTGTCTACCAGTACCTATGATGCAGAATCGATAAAACAACTGATCGAACAGATACGCCAGCATATGCCCGAAACGGCATGGAAAAAAAAGTCGATCATCGGAGATCTGATACAGGAGGGCGATGTGGTTCTGCTCATTGTCCCCATCGATAATGAAGCTCCAGAGGGACGACTTATCCTTCCCCAAGTGCAGCTTATACGGGATGTGCTCGATAACCGGGCCATAGCCATAGTGCTCAAGGAAACCGAGGTCGAGGGCTTTTTCCGGAATCATAATCTTAAGCCTCGACTGGCTATCACCGACAGCTCTATCTTCAAAAAAGCCAATCAGCTTGTTCCGCCCGACATCCCGCTTACAGGCTTCAGCGTGGTGCTTGCCCGACATAAGGGACCCTTTCAGGCGTTTATCGAGGGAACCTATCATCTTTCCCGTCTGAACGACGGCGATCGCATTCTTATCCTGGAGTCGTGCACCCATCAGGTGACCTGCGAGGATATTGGAAGATTTAAGTTGCCTCGTTGGATCTCTGAGTTTACCGGTAAAAATCTTTCTTTCGAAGTAATTTCGGGGCTTGGATCTCTTCCCCCCAACCTGGCTGATTATGCTTTGGTGGTTCAATGCGGTGCCTGCATGATTACCTCGCGTCAGGTGTACAGCCGCATGAAAAAATTTATTGAAATGGGTATTCCCATCACCAATTATGGCCTTGCCATTGCATACATGCACGGCGTGTTCGAAAGATCTATCGCACCCTTCCGGAATAATAACTAATCGCCGGTTCCCCCCTACGGCCTGCTGAACGATAGAGAGATATTAGGTTGTATAACAATAGACCAGTTGTGAAAAAAAAATTATCTGCAATCTGCAGAATGATAAATCATACTAAGTTAGATCATTAGGTCGGACTAAAAAAGTATGATTTTCTGCAGACTGGTATCCTGTTCTTTTTTTACTAACTTTGTAAAAATCATAATCAGTAGATGTCGACAGTTATTAAGGTAGAGGGGTTAAGTAAGTTGTATCGTTTGGGCGAGGTGGGTACGGGTACCCTCTCGCACGATCTGCGGCGGTGGTGGTACCGGATAAGGGGTAAGGAAGATCCCTACCTGAAGCTGGGTCAGGTCAACGATCGTACCCAGCGGGCCGAAAATGGTGAATTGGTATGGGCACTCAGGGATATCACCTTCGAGGTTAAGGAGGGTGATGTGCTGGGAATTATCGGTCGCAATGGTGCCGGGAAAAGCACACTGCTCAAAATTCTTTCACGCATTACTTCGCCTACCGAGGGAGTAGTGAAGGTAAAAGGCCGTGTTGCCAGCCTGCTGGAGGTGGGCACCGGCTTTCACCCCGAATTAACTGGCCGTGAAAATATTTACATGAATGGCACCATTATGGGTATGCGCCGTGCCGAGATTGATCGCCGGCTCGATGAGATAGTCGAGTTTGCCGGAGTAGCCAAATACCTCGACACCCCTGTCAAACGTTACTCAAGTGGTATGACGGTACGATTGGGCTTTGCCGTAGCTGCTCACCTCAATGCCGAAATATTGCTCGTCGATGAGGTACTGGCTGTCGGCGACGCCGAGTTTCAGAAAAAAGCCCTTGGCAAAATGCACGAGGTAAGCCACGACCAAGGACGGACAGTGCTCTTTGTGAGCCATAATATGGGGGCGGTTGAGGCCCTATGTACCACTGGAATGGTATTGTCAAATGGATGCAAGATTTTTGAGGGAGATGCAAAAACTGCAGTTGCACGATATCTGGCCGATAAAATTAGTTTATCCAGTAAAATTACGGCAAGAAGGGGCAAAGGCGATGTGATTGTAACTGATGTATTAATTTGCGATGAAAATTTTTCCCCCATTGATGTAATTCCAGTAGGTTCGACAATTAACGTCATATTGAAATTTGTTAACAAAAAACCCGGAAAATATTACAATATAATCCCTAGTGTTGGCATAAAAAACTATTTTGATGCTTATGTTAGTAATCATCATAGCCGGTTAGTCGGCAAAATATATCATGAACTTCCCGAAAAAGGCCAGTTTATTTTGACGTTTAAGGAAATACCTTTAGTGCCTTCGACCTATTACATTCATTATGCCTTGGTAGAAAATGATGAAATACAGGACATGGGGATGGAGTATGCCGAGCTGACGGTTATCAATGGAAACTTTTACAGTACAGGGCAAACCATTCCTGCTTCTCATGGGATGGTTATGTTAAAAGGTGATTGGGATATGTGTCCTGTCTATGAATGAAAACCAATACACATGATGATAAATTTTACAAAAATACCCGATCTAAAAAAAGCGGTCAAAAACCAAACAGTCTTGCACTTGGGAGCACATAAGGGTGAAGAAGGGGAACTTTATGAACAAATGGGGGTGAGCAAAGTTGTCTGGGTTGAAGGAAATGACGAACTTATTCCTGACCTAAAAGAAAATTTAAAAAAATATCCGTCCATACAACATCAGGTTTTGAATTTCGTAATTGGTGAAAATGATTATGAGGAAAAAATATTTTACATCACAGATTTTTCTCAGTCATCTTCAATACTTGAATTAGAGGAACATAAAAATCAGCATCCTTGGGTTCACGTTTTAAAAGAAAAAAAAGTAACTACCCGCCGATTAGACAGTTTCTTCAATGAACAAAAACTAGAAAATGAGAATTTTGTTTTTCTAAATATTGATTTACAGGGTGCCGAATTGATAGCCTTAAAAAGCATGGGCAATTATCTCAAAAAATTCGAATATATTAATCTGGAGGTGAACTTGCTACACTTATACAAAGGCTGTCCTTTACTCAAGGATCTGGACAGTTTTCTTTTCCGGCAGGGGTACATTCGGATGCAAACAAAAATTACCCCTTATTATTGGGGCGACGCATTGTATATCAGAAAAAAAAATCGGCCTAAATTTATTGTCAATTATTGGCAGGCTTGTTTTTTGACTCTTTGGGCTTTTTGTCATAAGTTTTGGCATAAGATATATTCAGGAGGCCGACATGTTTTGTCGTGGATTAAACACATAATCAAATGATATTTGTTAGGATTAACGGGCGTTTGGGTAATCAGATGTTTCAGTATGCTTTTATCTTTTCAAAGGCAAAGTCCTGTAAAACATTCTTTTTATTAGATATTGTGAATTTTCCATTAATTCTTCATAAATATTTTCGAATTCCCTTTTTTATTACTTTTATCAATCGGGTAATAAATCATAAACTTTTTAAATGGATAAAAAACTTGTTGCTCAAGCAGGTAAAAAAGAAAATAATACATTCCAATACGGCATTGGCCGAAGTAGTTACTGCCATAAAAGATAACATGGTTTATTACGAAGGGTATTTTCAATCGGTTTTATATTTTTTTGATTTTCAGAAAGATATAAAAAGACATTTCAGGATTAAGAAAACATATACAAAACAATTTGAAAAAAAATATAAATCCATCTTTGCGAATCATAAGGTACTGACCATTCATTACCGGGGGGGGGATTATAAAAGTTATGGAAGTGATGATTTAGGAGGCATTAATATGACTTTGCCATGGATCTATTATGAGAATTGTCTGAAGCAAATACAAAATATACATGAATATAAAATATTAGTAATAAGTGACGATTTGGCTGGTATTCAATCGCATTTTAAAGGATATTCGAATGTGAGTTTTGAGCAAAATACAGAAGTAATCGATTTATTATTGTTGATGAATTCGGATGCATTAGTTATTTCAAATAGTTCTTTTGCTTGGTGGGGCGCATATTTAAATCAGAAAAATGCTCTTGTTTTTGCTCCTAAATATTGGTTGGGATTTAAAATTGGAAAATATTATCCGCAAGACATTAATAAATTGTTAGACTGGTATTTTGTAGATGTTCATTAAAATTTATATTATGACATTGAAAAAAATTTTAAAGAGATTGTTTAGGGATAATTTTAAAATTTTAATCCTTGAGGTATTGTTTAAAATATTTAGAATAAATCCCTTGCTGTATGCATACAATCGAATTGGCATATTGAAATATCAAAATGAACATGTGACTGGAGAGAAATTTATGATAGCTCAGGTATTAAAATCATACTTTGAGGACAATGAACAGCTTGTTTTTTTTGATGTGGGGGCCAATGTTGGAAATTATTCCAAACTATTGGCTCGGCATTTTTCGAGAGCCAGAATTTATTCATTCGAGCCAATGCCTGTATCTTACAGCATTGCTTCTGAGAATCTGAAGCAATATCCAAATGTAGTATTGCTGAACTTTGGTTTTTCATCGAATATCAACAACTTGCAAAAGATTCATACCTATGCAGGGGATAATTCCAGCAGTCATGCCAGCCTGTACAAGGAGGTATTTACTGAAATACATCATGCAAAAAAGATTGAAGAAGTTTCAATTAAGCTCGATACAATAGATAATTTTTGCACTAACAACAACATTGAAAAAATTAATTTTCTGAAAATTGATACCGAGGGCCATGAAATGGAAGTATTGAAAGGGGCAATAAATATGATTACTTCGGGCAGGATTGATATTATTCAGTTTGAATTTAACGAAATGCATGTAATTGCAAGGGTCTTCTTTAAGGATTTTTATGAACTGTTAAGTCAGCAGTACTTTTTGTATAGGCTCAATACCGATTCTTTGATACCGCTTAAAGGGTATGACACTTTTTATGAGGTTTTTAAGTTTCAGAATATTGTGGCAATAAAAAAAACATAAAATTGCATGAAATCTCCTGTTGTTTTATTTGTCTATAATAGACCATGGCATACACGGCAAACACTTGAAGCATTAGCTAACAATTATTTGGCTGATCAAAGCGAGTTGTACATATATGCTGATGGGCCAAAAGAAAATTCATCAGAGATTGAGATTGAAAGTATTAAGAAAGTTAGAAAAATAATTAGAGAAAAACAGTGGTGTAAGCTTGTCCATATTATTGAATCAGAATCAAATCATGGGCTTGCCGCTTCAATAATAAGAGGTGTTTCTGAAGTGAATAATAAGCACAAAAAAGTTATTGTACTTGAAGACGATATTCTTACTTCTCCTTGGTTTCTTAGTTATATGAACGAAGCACTTGATGTGTATCAGCATGTTTCTAACGTATTTTCAGTAAGCGGATACATGTTTCCTATACAAACAAGTAAACGTGGTATCGTGTTATTGCCATTTACTTCTATTTGGGGATGGGGGACATGGAAGGAAAGATGGGAAGCCTTCGATTGGAATCTTAATCAAAAAGAATATATTGAAAATAATGCCTTTTTGAAGGCAAGGTTTAATTTAGCGGATTATAACTATACGGAAATGTTGAAAAATGCCAATAGCTGGGCAATACGCTGGTATTATTCCGTATTTGTCAGAAATGGTTTAACGGTTTTTCCTACCATCTCTTTGGTTAAAAATATCGGATTTGATGGTAGTGGAATACATTGTCCCTCTAATGAAATTTTTTTATCTCAGGGTATAGAAATGAACAAAATAGAAGTTGAAAAAGTAGATAGAATAGATTTAGAATTTTATGCAAAAATTTTAGATTTTTTTACTGAAGAAAAAAAACGTAGTTTAAAAAAAGATATTAAGAAAATTTTTTATTATATCTTGAGGAAATAATTGGAGTACTACCACTGCTGGTATTGTGCTGAAAAATGATATATATGAAAGCTCTAAAAAAAATAATAAAATCAATTGTAAGGCATCTAATTGCCAACAAATTAATAATTTATATTATATATGAAGAGTTAAAAAAAATTAGAACAAAAGATTATTCTAAAATTGCCATTTTCGAAAAAAATGCATGTATTGATGAAAGTGGCGAAATACTTAATCTTAGTAATAATAAAAACTCTGTAGTCATTGGAGAAAATGCAATAATCAGAGGAAGTTTATTAGTTTTTAAATATGGGGGAAGTATTAATATCGGTCAATGGTGTTACGTAGGTGACCACACAAGGATTTGGTCAGGAGAAAAAATAATTATTGGTAATTATGTACTTATTTCACATGAGGTTTTTATTACCGACACTAGTGCTCATGAATTTGAATATGAAATCAGAGCAGAAAGATACAAGGAACTTGTTTTGATGGGACCTCCCGATAATAAGTTAACGATTAAAACGGCACCAATTATTATAGAAGATTATGCATGGATAAATCCCAAATGTATTATTTTACCGGGCGTGAGAATTGGGAAAGGTGCTATAATAGGTGCTGGTTCGGTTGTTACAAAAGATGTCCCTCCATTTACACTTTATGCTGGTAATCCGGCAAGGTTTATTAAAGAATTGCCAAAATAAAAAATATATAAATATGGTTATTAAGAGATTACTATCAAAGCTTAGGCGCATTGCTCGATTTGAACTCAAACTTAAAGAAATTGAGAATAAAGTTAATTACATAACTTGTCAGAATGATGTTCAGAATGTATTGATTGCCAATGTTTTAATTAAAAATTTTCCACAAAAAATTAATTCATTGCATGAAGTGGAATTCAAAGTATTTTCACAATGGGGAGATGATGGAATTATTCAATACTTGATTAAAAATATTGATATTCATACTAAAACCTTTGTTGAATTTGGAGTACAAAACTATTTAGAATCAAATACCAGATTTTTGTTAATTAACAATAACTGGAGTGGGCTAATAATGGATGCATGTAAAACAGATATTGATTTTATCAAAGCAGATCCAATCATGTGGAAATATAATTTGAAAGTTAGACATACGTTTATTACTTGTGAAAATATTAATAATATATTAGAAGAAGAGAATTTTTTGGGTGAGGTTGGTATTTTAAGCATCGATATTGATGGAAATGATTACTGGATTTGGAAAGCAATACATGTAATTAACCCGGTTATTGTTGTAATAGAGTATAATAGTTTGTTTGGTGTGAATGAGCCCATTACTGTTCCTTACAATCCGGATTTTCAGCGAACGAAGGCACATTATAGTAATTTATATTATGGTAGTTCTCTATTAGCTTTATATTATTTGAGTAAAGAAAAAGGGTACACTTTCATAGGTTGTAATTCAGCTGGTAACAATGCTTATTTTGTTAGGGATGATAAATACAACGATAGATTACCCTCGGTAAAAATTGAGGAAGGATATGTAAAATCTATGTTTAGAGAAGCAAGAAATAAAAAAGGTGAATTAATTTTTAAAACTAGCTTTGATTGCAAAGAGGTTATTGCAGATATGCCAGTGTACAACATTAGGGAAAATAAAATTATGCAGTTCAAAGAAATAATATGAAACGAGCATGTTGACGCTGTAAACACAAAAAACCGATGAAAATAGTACGCAACATGCGAGTTCTATCCGGCCGACGAGCTAATAAAAGAAGGTAAGTATAACCAAATGGAAGTCAGTAACTTATAAAAATATTTTCGGATGAAACCCCCATGATGCGTTGCCTCACAACAAACCAATGAAAATTTCAGGGGGGGTCCGAGTCAGAGAGTAGGAATATATATGTAACAAATTGATAGTAAGTTAATTAATTAAATTTATTTTCGGATGAAAATATTAATCATTGGTTCTGAGGGATTTATTGGAAGTAATGCCGTTCACTATTTTCGCAGATTAGGATATAGGGTATTTTCGGCAGACATTGTATTGAAGGAGGAACAAGGCTATTCAATTATAAATCCTGAATTGGCCGACTTTAAAAAATTGTTTGACAGACAGCAGTATGATATTTGTCTTAATGCATCAGGTGTGGCAAAAGTGCAATTTTCTTTTAACGATCCTCTGCTCGATTTTACTTTAAATACGGCCAATGTTTTTAATATTTTAGAGGCAATCAGACAATATAATGTTGATTGTAAATTTATTAATATTTCTAGTGCAGCGGTCTATGGTAATCCGAAATACCTTCCTATCGACGAAAATCATCCTTTGAACCCCGTATCGCCTTATGGTTGGCATAAACTTTATAGCGAGAAAATATGCACTGAATATGCCAATTATTTTGGAATAGCGACATTAAGCATTCGTGTGTTTTCTGCATATGGCCCTGGCCTTAAAAAGCAATTATTTTGGGATTTGTACCAAAAATCTTTGTCTTTTGATACAATAGAGTTGTTCGGAACCGGAAATGAAACTAGGGATTTTATTTATATCGATGATCTTTTATTTGCACTAAAACTTATTATTGAAAATGCTGACTTCAAAGGTGAAGTTATTAATGTTGCAAATAATTTTGAAACTTCAGTTCGAGATGCAGCCTTAATATTTTTAGATATCATTGGGTTTAAAGGTAAACTTGTTTTTAATAACATGGCTAGGGAGGGCGATCCACTGCGCTGGCGAGCCGATATTTCAAAATTACAAAAATTGGGCTATCATAGTCAGGTAGATCTTGTTACCGGTTTAAATAAATATTTTCAATGGATAAAAGAATCAAAGTAGGTATTCCTTTTTCAAATGATAAAAATTGGATTGCCGGTGTATATTATCGGTTAAATCTTATTAAGGCATTAGATACTTTGCCTGAAAACACTAAGCCCTCGATATATATACTTAGTTCAAATAAGAATGATTATTTTTATGTTAAAGAAGTTACGGCTTACCCATACCTTTATTTTATTAAAATCCCAGGTCCTGTACCTTTATTTTTTCGCATATTAAATAAAATAACCTACTTTTTATTTAAGAAAAAATGGTTTGATAAGTCTTTGAGATCAGATTCATTGGATTGTGTGATAACACTTTCAACAAGCTCTTATGATAACTGGTTGAGAAATATTAAAAATAAATTTTATTGGATTCCCGACTTTCAAGAACATTTTTTGCCCTCTTTTTTTTCACCTTCAGAAATTATGAATAGAAAAATTTTCCAGACAAAACTTGCTTATAGTCAAACTAACATTGTATTGAGCAGTAATGCTGCTTTTCAAGATTTTCAGAAAATTTATCCCGGCTATGTGGCAAAAGTTCATATTTTGCCTTTTGCAGTTTTTATTCCTACATATGATACTATTGATTTTAATGTTGTTCGAGCTAAATTCCAATTACCTTCTGAATATTTTTTCTGTCCCAATCAATTCTGGCAACACAAAAATCACTTGGTAGTATTAAAAGCACTTGAATTGGCAGTTAAAATGAATCGCCCATTTTATGTTGTTTTTACAGGATACAAAAGAGACTATCGAAATATTGATTATTTTGATAAGATTATTGAATTTATCCATGAAAAACAACTTGAAAAGTATGTATTTATTTTAGGATTCATCGAACGATTAGAGCAAATGCTAATTCTTAAAAACGCTCGTGCTTTGATTCAACCCTCATTGTTCGAGGGTTGGAGCACTACCATTGAAGAGGCTAAGGCTTTGAATAAAGTTGTTATTGCTTCCCATATTAGTGTACATAAAGAACAACTTGGTCAACACGGAATTTTTTTCGACCCAGATCAGCCAGAAGATTTACTTAGAGCTATTGATGGAATTGTAAATAAAAATGTGGTTAATTATCAATATAATAAGGAAATAGAGCTTTTTGGAAAAAGGGTTTGGAATGTTTTTGTAAAAAAACATTCCAAATCAGTGCTTGTTGAATAATTACAGTCTTCAAATTCAGGCCAAAAAATATATCGAATTATATCATTCCATTCTGAATAATTACAAATAATTATGTATTTCTTGCTGCTATCCGAAGTTCTTCCAGATCCTGGCAAAACCGGAGGCCAGATTGTGCTTTACCGTCATCTCGTTGAACGGAAATTCATGGATTTTCAGGTAATTGATTCACGAAAAATAATTGCTCGCAGAAAATGGAAACAGCTGGTATCAGCGTTTTTTCACCGTCTCGAAAAAACGCGTTTGGGTTCGTATATCATTGTTTTTAAACCGTTGTATGATTTGTTCGATTTTGACGATGCCATGATTGCAACCTATTCGCACGATAAACCAGCATTTATCTTAACGGTAGCCCATGGCAGAGGTGGCTGTAGAGCTTTAAAGCTTGCACGGAAATTGAATGTTCCGCTGGTAACCATATTTCATGATTATTATCCGTATTCCTTAATTGCCAGTAAAATATTAAGGTTATTCTGGATATGGGAGACACAGCGTCTGTATCGTAGCAGCAATCTGGTTTTTGTTATTACAGAAGCTATGCAGAAAAGGCTTGGCAACCACCCAAATGCGCATATTTTGGCTCCAATACCTTCTGATTTTAAGACTAAATCCCCTAAATCCTTTACAGCGCAGTTTGAGGGAAAAAATATTATCCTTTACGCCGGATTGTGCGGGGGCGCTTATCTTATCATGTTACATCATATGATAAGGGCCATTGACAATATCCCGGCATGCGAATTTCATATGGTGGGTGCCGATAGTACTCTTTTCGGTAATATGGTTAACGACCATGTTGTTGTACATGGTTTTGTTGAGGAGGAAAGGTTGAACCAGCTATTGACCAATGCCGGTTTTTTGTTAGTGCTTATCCCTTTTTCGCATGCCCGGGAGCATTTCTCCACTCATTTTCCTTCAAAGTTAATTGAATATACTAAATATCGAAAACCTATAATCATATGGGGGCCTTCGTATAGTACTGCCGTCCGTTGGGGTAATGAAAACCAGTCGGCAATAGTGATAACGCAAAATGACCTAAAGGTTCTTAAAGAAACAATTGCGAAAATATTTTCCGATCCAGAGCTGCAACAAAAAGTTAGCGATAATGCATATCGATATTTCGAAGAAAACTGGCGTCCTGACCTGATTCATCGTATTTTTACAACTAAAATTATGCAATTGACAACAGATACTATAGAAAAAAATTAATCGGGACTAAGACATAATAAAATGAGTGTTAAAAAACTAGTTAAAAAGTTTACCCCCCATTGGATCCGCTATCGGTTGTATCCTTTTTTAATTCACTACCCGAGAGCATTTAAATTTTATTTTTTCAACCATTTTATTGCCTGCATTCCATCTTTTACCCTGCGAACTCTATACTTGCGTAAAATTATCGGTTATTCCATTGGTAAAGGCACTGCCTTACATATGAATATCTTTATTACCGGCAATCATTTTTCGATAGCCGACCATTCGGTGATTAACCGGCGATGTTACCTCGACTGCCGGGGAGGAATAGTTATAGGAAGTAACGTAAGTATATCGCCCGAAGTTTATATCATTAGCGCTACTCACGACCCCGATGATCCCGAATATAAGACTTTGGCAAAAAAAGTGGTTATTGACGACTATGTTTGGATCGGGGCCAAAGCTATTATTCTTCCCGGAGTACGTCTGGGCAAAGGATGTATAGTCGGTGCAGGTTCGGTGGTAACCCACGATGTTGCTCCTTATGAAATCGTTGCGGGAAACCCTGCACGATTTATCCGAAAACGAAATGACCATTTAACTTACACAATCGATTTTTTTAGTTTCTTTGATACCGACATTCAAAAGCCTCGTTTGTTTGAAAAAAAATAATGCAGATGTATTTAGCGCAGAACAACAATAAAACGCTGCTGGTTGATTTGGCATTCGTAGATTATGATGGATGGTTTGGTGGGAAAGCTCGTTCGGTGCAATTAAAAGAATTGATCGAAGAGGCTGGATTTACATTCTCCCGAATAAATTTACCCAAGCCCAATAAATTACAATTGTTGTGGTTTGGCCTCTTATTTTTCCTCAGATTCGGTTATTTCAAGCCATTTTGTTACCGTTCGCTTGTAAATTCGGCCTACCTGTTTTATAGATACCGAAAAATATTACGGGACAATCCGCAAATAAGCATGGTAATCAAAGAGGGGACAGGTTATGGCGATTTGGTATTGGCCGACATTGTTAAATTTTATAACAGAAAAATTGTTTTCATTCCAGCTAATATAGAATCATTGGCCGACTATGATAACGCATGGACTCACACGATTGCTAAAACCCAACGATTTAGTAATGAAATACGGTATTTTAAAAAAGCCGATGCAGTTTGGTGTATTTCGGAAGAAGAAACATGGCTGTTGAGAATCTTTGGGTGCAATGCTCGATTTTTACCCTATTCCCCCCCAAAGGTACTCACGACGATAATAGAAAACAGGCGGTTAAACCGTAAAGCTGATGAAAATTTTGGTTTTTTGACTTTCGGACGGTTCGACAACCCTCTGCATAGAGGAGGATTATTAAATTTTTTGACTAAATTGCAACAGGGTAAGGTAAAATTTCCTTATAAATTAAAAATTGCGGGCGTGGGCTCCGAATATTTTGCCTCCCTTGTTAACGGGCTTTCTGATGTAAAAGTATTAGGAGAACTGACAGATAGCGAACTTGAAAATTGCCTATTAAAATGTATGGGCACACTGTTTTGGCACCAGCCTTCTTCAGGTATGCTAACAAGAGTGCCCGATATGATTATGTCGGGGATCCCGGTAATTGGTAATGAAGATGCTGTCAAAAGTTATTTATGGATGAAAGGGGTGGATGTATGGGGAGATGATATGATATTGGAACCACCCGATTATAATGAATTTGTGAAAAAAAATAAAATATTTTACAGTGAATTTATTGATTATTTGGCTGATATCTGAAAATTAAACCAGTGCTTTGACATATGTCGTTAAGGAAAAAAAATATTTTGTTTCTTGCTCATGATGCACTGCTTTATGGTCCGGGGAGAAATTTGCTGACTTTTATTGATGAACTAATACAACGGGGTTATAATTGCTATGTGATTTTGCCTTCTGAGGGTGTTCTTTTGGATGCTTTAAAAAAACGAAATATAAAGTTTGCGATTATCAAAACACATTGGTGGATTAGTGGGGCCATAGAATTAAAATCTTTACATGATTACTTTACATATTATTTAAGTAAGGATTTTTTAAGGCGGGTTTATTATCGGTTTTATAAACCTTATTATAATATTTTTGTCGCATTGCCTAAATTTCGTGTTTATCTAAAAAAGTGGGATATAGATGTAGTGATTAATAACTCCATGGTTAGCCCTATGGGGATTTTACTTAAACTAAGATATAGAATACCTGTATTGTTGTATGTAGGAGAGTCAATACATGATATTGGCAATGATATGCCTTATTTCATCATGAAAAAATTGATGAAATTGGTCGATGGACAAATTTATGTATCTCATTATATAAAAAAACAATACCGAGGAGCTTATACACGATATGTTAGGGTAGTCTATAATTGCTTGGAACGAAATCAGTTAAATGTCCCTCTTGTGCCACGTAATGAAATACGAAAATTTTTAATGGTGGGTCGTATTTCTTACAAAAAAGGCCAAATGACTGCAGTGCGCGCAATTCATTTATTAAGAGATGTTTATCCTTCAATCAGTTTGACAATTGTTGGAACCGGTGATAGTAGCGATATTGAGAAGTATGTAATGGAAAACAATCTACAGAATCATGTTAAGCTAGTAGGGTGGACCGATCATCCCGTGGTGTACTATCGATCGTGTGATTGCTCAATTATATGCTCTGAGAATGAGGCGTTTGGAAAAGTTATCATTGAATCCATGGCTTTTGGTTGTCCTGTAATTGGAAGATCTGTCGCCGCAATGCCCGAGTTGATAGAAGACGATAAAACGGGATTGCTATATTATGGCGACTATATCGAACTTGCAGCAAAAATGAAAGAATTAATCGACGACCCATTAAAAGCTAATAGGATTGCTGTTAATGCTTATGAATATGTAAATAAGACTTTTTCTATTGACAATACAGTAAATCAAATTGAAGAATGCATAAATTTTTGTATTAAACAAGTCAATAACTAGAAGCATTATTACATCAAACCAAACATACAAGAGATATTAAATCTATTAATATGTAAAAATGATGCACGGCTATTGGATAATGTTTCAGAGTATAGATCAGAATAGAAGTCGTTTTTAATGGAGTGTAAAAAATATATCAGACCAGTCCCCATTTTTCTAATCAATACAAATAGTCAAGTATTAATAGTTAATGCAATGGGGGAACGTATGTCATGAAAATGGACTAAAAAATGTATAAATTTGTTACCTTAGCGTCGGTATTGAAAATAGAAAATTAGTCATGATTTTGAGAGTAACTGGGTATGTTGTTGCTTTGATTCTGTTAGCCTTGCCTTCGGCTGGGCAGGATATTGATATTTTCACCAAGGATCGGGTGCAGAATTTGCGAATTCGCACAGTAACCCTTTTTGAATACGATTATGTGAATGGCAAACCAGAGGCCAAAGGGGTGAAAGCCGAACTGGATAGTTTTGATACCCAGGGGCAGAAAGTTATGCAAATCAATTACCGCGACGATGGCAGTATAATGACCATTGCTACCTTTAAATACGACAGTCGGGGCAACAAAACCGAGATCATAAAACAAAGCACCGACGACCGTGACAAAAGCCGCATGGTCCTGAATTATTCCCTCTCGGTCCGATACGACAGCAAGGGTAACAAACTGCTGGAAACCGGATTTAACGGAGTCGAGGAATTTAAGAACGTATATAACTACAATCGCGAAGGAAAACTGGCCGAAGTCAATTTCTTTATCCGCAAACGACTCGATGAAAAAAGAATAGTGGTTAATGCCGACGACCAATCGACAGATATGAAAATCCTCGATGGTTTTGGTTCGCTGAAATATATGCTGCGCTATAGCTACAATAAGGAGGGAAAGGTGATTGAAGAAACCCGTATCGAAAGTGATAATACTGTTTCGCAGCGTATCGTATATAGTTACGACAAAAATGGCAAACTGGCCGGGGAAACCAAATATATCAATGAAAAATTACTTCACAAAATCACATATCTATATAATGCCAAGGGTTTGCTTAGTGAAATCTATAAGGAAACCCCTGAAAACGGTCGTTTCCTTATCAGCAAATATGTTTACGACGATAATAATCTGATCAAAGAGTATCAGTGGCGTGAGGAGTATAACAAGGAATTTTCGCGCAGTGTATATACCTATGATAGTAGTGGACTTTGCAAGACGGTTGACAGCTATTACAGCCGATACAAACGTCAGGTGTTAAGTGTGTATGTCTATACTTTTTATTGATCTGTACACGAGTAATGGTGTGGTTTTAAAATATTGAAGGGATTTGGAGATCTATAGATATAATGAATTACAACCCGGTGTTTTTCGCAAGCCTGCTGTGACTATTGGTATATTCGATGGAGTGCATCGGGGACATGTCAGTTTGCTCGCTCACTTGAGAAATGTTGCTTTGATCGCAAATGCCGAAACCGTAGTTGTTACCCTCTGGCCTCATCCCCGGATGGTTTTATTCCCCGATAAGCCCATCAAGCTGTTAACTACACTGGAGGAGAAATTATCTCTGCTCGAAAAACAGGCAATCGATAAAGTTGTCCTGATTGATTTTGATCAAAACTTTGCCCAGATCCCAGCTCAGGAATTTATCAGCAAGGGACTTGTAGGAAAACTCAATATGTCTCATCTTGTTTTAGGCTACGATAATCACTTTGGACACAACAAGGAAGGACGTGTCGACGTGGTGAAGCAGGAAGCCGAAAAGTGGGGATTCAGGGTAGTGCAACTACCCCCTGTCTTTCACGGCGAAGAGGTGATTAGCTCGACCAATATTCGCCTGTACCTCGAATTGGGCAATATCGAAAAAGCCAATGAACTGCTGGGTTATCCCTTCTTTCTCAAAGGTAAGGTGATTGAAGGCAATCGACTGGGCCGAACCCTCAATTTCCCAACAGCCAACCTGCAGACAGAGACCTACAAAATGCTCCCCCGTGTCGGAGTGTATGCCGTTTGGGTAAAGGTGGGTTCTGACTCATATCCAGGAATGATGAATATTGGTTTTCGGCCTACCATTCAACCCCATCTGAAGGAGAAAACCCTCGAAGTTCATCTGATCCATTTCGAGGGCGACTTGTATGGCAGGGAGATTACGGTAAATTTTGTCAAACGTATCCGCGACGAAATAAAATTTCCTAGCATTGCCGATCTTCAACAGCAACTTGAGATCGACCGTGCTGCTACTTTGAAAATCCTGGAATAGCAAGGCAGAAAAAACATTCTCCTGTAGTTGCCTTTCTGGAAATATCTGATACAACTCATTCCGAATATCACTACAGAAAAATTGCACCCGTAATGTTGCATCATTGCATTGTGGATCGGCAAACTTCGCAATCAGTTATTACAGGCAAACAAAAAAGGGTAAGCTCCTTATATCGCACCGCTACAACCGCCTACCCTTGCTACCTTCCGGTCCTGGGGGGTTCAGCAGGAGCTGGTCGTATAAGACTTACCCTCTGCAAAATTAATTATTTTTTGGATTCTTTTATGCATAAACACTATTTTCATTATTTTTACACAACTTTTTAAACCATCGCATTATTAAAGTGCATGTTTGTTGTGAGAACAAACATGGCAAAGTTAGTAACCTAAAAAGTTTTTCCGAATGAAACGAGCATGATGATGCAGTAAAAACAACAAACGGATTAAAATTATAAGCAACATGCGAGTTCCATCCGGCCGAGTAGTTAATAAAAAAAATGCAAGTATAACCAAAAGACAGTCAGTAGCTTATAAAATTATTTTCGGATGAAGATATGGTACTCACCGCAAAGAACGCAAAGATGTACGCAGAGGGCGCAAAGATGTACGCAGAGGGCGCAAAAGAATTTTTCTTTGCGGTCTTTGCGTTATTCCTCTGCGTCCACAGCGGTTTTTAGACCATAAATTAAATTTATTTTCGGATGAAACCCCCATGATGCGTTGCCTCACAACAAACCAATGAAAATTTCAGGGGGGGTCCGAGTCAGAGATAGGAATATGTATGTAACAAATTGATAGTAAGTTTATTAATTAAATTTATTTTCGGATGAAAACCTCAACTATGCTAAAACATGTGGCCAACTACGGACTTGTTGCGGGACTTATTCTTATTGCTTATTCGTTGTTTACCTATCTTATCGGGCAGTCGCTGAATAAAACGCTGGGGTATCTTTCGTTGGTCATCCTTGCTATTTGCCTTTATATTTTTTCAAAACAGTATCGCGATAAGGTAAATGGCGGCGTACTTACTTATGGTCAGGGCTTTTCGGTAGGACTGCTTGTCGGCATCTTTGCCGGTATACTGGTCACGTTCTTTAGCGTCATTGAATTAACGTATATTGACCCTTCGTTGATTGACAAACAGTTGGATATGATGGAACAGCAACTTCTTGCCAAGGGCATGAGCGAAGATCAGGTTGAAATGGCTATCAGTATGTCGAAAAAGTGGATGACCCCGGGGTTGATGTTTATCGGGGGCATTTTGTCGTTCGCTTTCTGGTCGGCCCTTATTTCGCTGATCACGGCGGCTGTTCTTAAGAAAAATCCTTCTCCTTTTACCGAAAATAACTCAAACGAATAGTTTAACCGAAACATGGATCTTTCAATAGTAATTCCCTTTTACAACGAACAGGAGTCGATCGAAGAACTGATTGGCTGGATAGAGAGAGTTCTTGCGGATCAAAAGCTTGAATACGAAATCATTATGGTCGACGATGGCAGCAATGATGGTTCGTGGAAGATTGTTGAACAGTTAGCTGGTCAGCGTAAATATTTGAAAGCCATACGTTTCAGGCGCAACTATGGTAAATCCGCTGCCCTGCAGTGTGGTTTTCAGGCCTCGCAGGGCAAGGTTGTCATTACCATGGATGCCGACCTGCAGGATAGCCCCGATGAAATCCCTGCCCTTTATCATATGATTATGCACGAGGGCTACGATTTGGTATCGGGATGGAAAAAGGTCCGCCATGATCCCATTTCCAAGCGTTGGCCCAGTAAAATTTACAATGCTGTGGCACGTTGGGTTACCGGCATCAAGCTGCACGACTTCAACTGTGGACTTAAAGCCTACCGCCAACAGGTAGTCAAAAGCATTGAAGTATACGGCGATATGCATCGCAATATTCCTTTTCTGGCCAAACAGGCAGGATTTAAGAAAATTGGCGAAAAAGTTGTTCAGCACCGTAAACGTAAATACGGCGAGTCAAAATATGGTTGGCAACGCTTTGTTACCGGTTTTCTCGACCTGCTTACCCTTGTTTTTATCACAAAATTCGGGCGGCGGCCTATGCATTTCTTTGGCGTGCTCGGTAGCCTGATGTTTCTCTTTGGTTTTATCGGTGCGGCTTTTTTGGGCGCTGAGAAAATTTATGCCGTCAAAAACCATATCAAGGCCCCCCTGGTGACCAGCAATCCGTATTTCTATATGGCACTGGTGGCAATGATTCTGGGTACCCAACTCTTTCTTTCTGGTTTTCTGGCCGAACTCATCGTGCGTTCGTCGGCCGATCGAAACAACTATCTGATTGAACAGAAAGTGAATCTTACCGAATAATCCCGTTCTGTGTGGGTACATAACCAAAAAGAAATGTAACTTTGCAGCCTTCATAAATAACAGGATATGGGATTGCAATGCGGAATAGTAGGTTTGCCCAATGTAGGCAAATCAACCCTTTTTAATTGTCTTTCGAATGCACGGGCACAGGCTGCCAATTTTCCTTTTTGTACTATTGAACCCAATGTTGGTGTGATTACAGTCCCCGACGAACGCCTGATCCGGCTGGCCGAAATTGATAAACCCAAAAGGGTAGTGCCTACTACTATTGAAATCGTCGATATTGCCGGTCTGGTCAAAGGGGCCAGCAAGGGTGAGGGACTTGGAAATAAGTTTCTGGCCAACATCCGTGAAGTCGATGCAATTATTCACGTTCTGCGTTGTTTCGATGATCCCAATGTAACCCATGTCGATGGTTCGGTTAATCCGGTCAGGGACAAGGAAATTATCGATGCCGAGCTGCAACTAAAAGACCTGGAGACCGTTGAAAACCGCATTGCCAAGGTACAGAAGCAGGCGCAAACGGGTGGGGATAAACAGGCTAAGCGACTGCTCGAGATTTTGTTGCAGTACAGGGAAGTGCTTTCCAAAGGCTTGCCGGCACGGACCGTAGTGCTCGATAATAAGGATGACCAGCGGTTGGCTCATGATCTGTTCCTGCTTACCAACAAGCCGGTGTTATACGTCTGTAATGTTGACGAAGCCTCTGTAAAAACCGGTAATAGCTATGTCGATCAGGTAAAAAAGTGTATTGAACCCGAGCAGGCGCCTATGTTGGTTATTGCTGCCAAAACCGAGGCCGAAATTGCTGAACTCGAAACCTACGACGAACGTCAAATGTTTCTCGAAGAACTGGGTTTAAAAGAATCGGGCGTAAGCCGTCTTATTCGTGAAGCTTATAAACTTTTGCAACTCGAAACCTTCTTTACTACTGGCCCCGACGAAAGTCGTGCATGGACCTACATGAAAGGCACAAAAGCCCCTCAGGCCGCAGGTATCATCCATTCCGACTTTGAAAAAGGTTTCATCCGGGCCGAAGTTATTAAGTATGAAGACTATATACAATATGGGTCGGAAGCTGCCTGCCGCGAAGCCGGTAAAATAGCCATCGAAGGTAAAGACTATGTCGTGCAGGATGGCGATATTATGCACTTTAGGTTTAACGTATAGAGTTACTGGTCTCAAAAAATCAACAATCCTTCCCTTTGGCACTTCTATTGTACATGTTACCTGTCGGATATGATGCAGGTAGATGTATCGTACGGAATATTCATCAAAATTTTGGAGTTAAACTTGTTGCATGCCGTGCGGATGAATAAATCTGACGGTATTGTTCGAGTAGAGATCGTATTTTTTTAGGTATTTTACCGTGAAAATTCCTTGTTTGGCCGAAAAAAAATTGTCCGGCCTGCAGGGGATTGTAATTTTGTCCAACAATTTCACTTGTTGAAGGTCGGGTGTGCAGTTTTCCTTTGCTGCATCAGGATAGAAGATGATTGAGTTAGGGGAGATGTTTTTTGTGGTGGTTACAAAAACTGACCTGATGTGCAGTGCGTAGCAGACAAAAAACAAGTCTGATAAGGGATATACGCATTTTGATTTATAAATAAAACCAGTATTAATGAAACGTACAATAGTTAGTGCAGTATTTACCGTTCTTCTGGGCTTTTTTTCTTTAAAATTAATGGCGGGGGAGCCACCAGCCGCAAGTACGGGGGGAGCCGGTCGCCTTAAAACCCTGAGCGGATATATACGGGATGCCAAAACTGGTGAGACGCTTGCCGGTGCTACAGTTTTTGTCAAAAATGCCAATGTGGCCACATCGTCTAATGTTTATGGTTTTTATAGTGTAAGCTTAGTGCCCGGTACCTACCAGATCGAATTTTCCTATGTGGGTTATAAGTCGAGTACACTTGAACTTGACCTGAAGGAAAATAAGTCTCTCGACGTCGAACTGACCGAAGATGTGACGGAGATTGAAGAGGTGGTAGTAAAGGGCGGATCAACAGCCGAACGGATACGACGTCCCGAAATGAGCGTTTCGAAACTTGAATCAAAAACGATCAAAAAAATCCCGGCTTTAATGGGAGAGACCGACCTGATAAAAGCCATTCAGCTGTTGCCGGGTGTGCAAACTACTGCCGAGGGTACCTCGGGTTTCAGTGTACGCGGAGGTGGTATCGACCAAAACCTCATCATCTTCGACGATGCTACCATTTACAACGCCTCTCACCTGATGGGCTTCTTTTCGGTGTTCAATAATGACATTGTCCGCGAAATTAAATTGTATAAAGGCGATCTTCCGGCAAACTACGGAGGAAGGCTTTCGTCGGTGCTCGATATCCGAACCAAAGACGGTAATATGAAACAATGGACGGGTAATGCAGGATTAGGGATTATCTCAAGCCGACTGATGATCGAAGGCCCCATCATCCGCGATACTACCTCGATACTCGTTTCGGCCCGCCGTACCTATGCCGATATCTTTTTCCCTTTTCTGCCCGATACCGACCTGCAGAAAAGTTATATGTACTTCTACGACCTGAACCTCAAAATTACCCACCAGCTGAATAACCGAAACCGTCTTTTCCTGTCGGGTTATCTGGGACGCGACCGTTTTGGACAAAAAAAGCTGTCGGATTTTGGTTTCGGCAATAAGACACTTTCGTTGCGCTGGAACAGCCAGTTGAGTGGTATACTGCTGTCGAACGTTACCGCTTATTATACCAATTATTCCTATGCATTGAGTTCAAAAATCAGCGACAGAAAGTATTTCTGGCAGTCGGTAATTAAAGATTGGGGCACCAACATCGATTTTAACCTATATCCCAACCCCAATAACGAACTGCGATTTGGTGTTACCTCCACCTATCATACTATCGATCCGGTTAAAGCATGGATCGAAGGCGATACGGCTACCTCCAGTTTTCCGTCATTGATTAACCGTTCGCTCGAACATGGTATTTATGTTAGCCACCAACTGAAGGTCGCGCAGGATTTTACGGTCAAATACGGAGTGCGTTTTTCCATTTTCCAAAATATGGGGAAAACTGTACAGAACTATTTCGATCAGAACCATAATTTTTTGTACACAAAAACCTATTCGTCTTGGAATATTTACCATACGTATACGGGTTGGGAGCCGCGATTGGGGCTCAACTATGTGCTAAACGATGATATGTCGGTCAAGGCGAGCTATGCGCGCACCTATCAGTATCTTCAGCTGGCATCGAACTCAAATGGAGGTATGCCTCTCGATTACTGGTTTCCGGCAAGCCCAAATATCAAGCCTCAGCAAGGCGATCAGTATGCGATAGGGTTTTTACGCAATATCTCACGTTTTGCGGGTGAGTTCTCGGTTGAGTTGTTTTACAAGAACATGCAAAATGTGATCGATTTTAAAGACCATGCCCAAATGCTGTTCAACGACCGTCTTGAGGGGGATGTAAGGGTGGGTAAGGCATACAGTTACGGAGCCGAAGTCTTGCTGCGCCGAAACGAAGGACGGATCAATGGCTGGATCAGCTATACTTATGCCCGGGCAATGCGGAAAATACCCGAGATAAATGGCGGTAAAGAATATCCCGCTCCCTACGATAAACCCCACAATGTGTATGTGGTGCTCAATTATGATTTCAACAATGTAACTTCATTATCGGCCAGTTGGGTGTATGCTACGGGTACTCCTATTACCTTCCCCGTGGGTTCGTTTAAATATGGGAACGATTTACTCCCTATCTACTCCGGACGAAATGAATACCGCATGCGCGATTATCACCGGCTCGACCTATCGTTGACCATCAAGTCAAAAGAAAAGTTTCTGAATAACCGGGTGGAAACCGAATGGGTAGTGGCTGTCTACAATGCTTATGGCCGTCACAACGATTGGATGATCAACTTTGTGAATGATGAAGAAAACGACAGTCAGTACCGGGTAGCCGAACGCTGGTATTTGCCGTTTGTGTTCTTCCCCAGCATAACGTTTAACTTGAAATTTTAATTGAGTGATCGTATGAAGAAGAATATAGTATATCTGGCAGTTTTAATGCTGATCATGGCTGCCTGCCGCGAAAAAATAGATTTGCCGCTCGATTCAACGTATCAGCGACTGGTTGTCGAAGGAGGTATAAGTTCTGATACTACCAGCCATACGGTCATCCTGAGTAAATCGACCGATGCCTACGGCCGCCAATCCGTTGAATATATCAGCGGAGCACTTGTAACTATTTCGGATAGCATACAAACCTTCTATCTGAGCGAAGATCCACAGCAAAAAGGACACTACCGTACACAGCCCGATGTCTTTGGTGTTGTGGGTCGTACCTATACCCTAAATATCGAAAATGTTGACATCGATGGTGATGGCAATCCCGAGCACTATACGGCCGTTACCCGTATGGTAAAGCCCTTCCGTATCGACAACCTGAGGCTTATCCCTTTTTCCTTTCGTTCAAAAGGCTACCTACTTCAGGTTTATGGTCAGGTACCCGAAGCCCGTACCCAATTTATGCTGCGTATCTACAAAAATAACCAACTGCTGAATGATAGTATTCATGAGATGGCTATTACTAACAGTGTGGATACCAGCTATGTGTATGGCGATATTTTTTACTTTCTGAGCGATAACCAGCCAAACGAAAAAGTAGAACTAAACGATACCATTACGCTCGAAATGCTGGCTATTGACTATGATTATTACCAATTTCTCAGGGCAGTCAATATGGAGTATGGACCAAAATCTCCTCTGTTTGGTAGCCAGTCGGCGAATATTCCTACCAACATAAAGCCCTCCGAAAAAGCCATGGGGTATTTTTCGGCTTTTGCTATCAGTAGGGCGTCAGTTGTCCGTAGACAATAGCCACCGGAATGAGGGAAGCTTTTTTCGGGTAATTGAAAAAATTTTGGGCTATTTTTGAGAAAAAAATAGCATTGAAGGCCAGCTATTCGCTTAGTAAACTTGTTTATCCTGCAGCTGTTCGCAGGTTCGACAACCACACGAACACGGTATATTTTACCTTCGACGATGGTCCCGATCCTCAGGTCACCCCGCAGGTGCTGTATTTGCTCAACCGTTTCGGAGCTAAAGCTACCTTTTTTTGTCAGGGCCAACATATCGAAAAGTATCCTGCGCTCTTTCAGGAAATCCTGAATCAGGGACATTCCGTGGGTAACCATGGTTATACCCACGTCGATGGTTTCAAATGCACCAATGATGAATTCTTGAAAAATGCCGAGAAGGGTTATTTCCTGAGCCACTCCAGGCTGTTTCGGCCGCCGTACGGACGTATGAAGCCTATTCAGTACCAATGGGCTAAACGACGGTTTAAAATCATCCTGTGGGACATCATGTCCGAAGACTACAACCATGAAGTATCTCCCAGCGAAATCATTCATCGGGTAACCTCGAATATTACCCACGGATCGGTGGTCGTTTTTCACGATACCCGACAGGCCATGGATAATCTTTTTGAGGTGTTGCCCGTACTTCTGAGTCAGTTGTCGCATCTTACTTTTGAAAAAATCCCTATGGATCTGCAGTAGAATGGGGTGTGTTATTTTTTTGTTAATTAACAAGATTTAAAGGTCTTAAATTTTTTTTTAGGGCATCTTTGGATACAAATAACTAAAAAGTAAAATGTTATGAAAAAACTCGGAATATTTTTAAGCGCAGCAGCATTTGTGCTGGCTGTATCGCTGTCGGCTTATGCTGGTGAAGAAGGCAAAGACAAGGCCAAATGTGAAACCAAGTCGGAATGCTGCAAGAAAGACAAAGCAGCCAGCAAGTCAGCCGAAACCAAAAAAGAACAAAAGGAACAACCCGCCAAGTAAAACGGCCACAAATGATGAAAAAGTGCTCCCTGCGGAGCACTTTTTTTATACATACTTTAAATAGTGATAATTTACCTTGAAAAAAAAGTATAGAGCAAATGTTGTACATTGATGGATGCAAGAAACTCCTTGCTCAATAACTTTTATGAGGTTTGCATTTGATTAATTTATCGAATAATTCTGTTTTCTGAATGTACAAACCTGCCTCGGGCATCGGCCCAATTTCAAACTCTGCCAGACCAAAATAATTGAGGAATATACGGAAGGTTCGGAAGGAGTAACATACATTTGCACGCTTTTGTCGAAACTCTGCATCCTGTCGTTCCAACAGCAATGGTAGCGCAATAAAATATTTCTCCGCATAAAACGAATCCAACCTTTTTACGTGGCCGTATTTTGACAATAGAACCAAAGAAAATCCATAACCAAATTGTCCGATATCATTTTCACCATATAAATCAAAGTAAGCCCAGTTGAATTTATTGGTAAATGTCTCCCACAGTAATCGAAGCAACACATTGTTGTCTGCTACAATTTTTTTAGTGTTCTGGGATAAAGACATTTTTCCGTTTTTGATCTTTATCAACCCTGAAATTTCGAGCAGGATGCGTGCAAGGTGTATACTTGGCACTTCTATTTCTTTAAATTGTTTTGCAGGCAAATAAATACGCTTATCTTTCGTGTATTTAGTCTGATAAAGCTCTGATACAATTTTCAGCGGTAAATATCCTTTTTGTGTCAGTTTAATTTCCTTATTTTTATCAATAAGATCGATTAGATGCTTTGCAAGATTGAGTATTGGAATCTTTTTGCAGTCAGCCTCCGTTAACCGTTGTAGTTGTATCGGACTTTCTTTTTCGAGGGTAGAGTACAACAGATGATGCATCTCAAACGGTGAGTACCCCTCAAATTTGGGTACCGGCCGATTGTTTTGTTCCCTCATCGTCTCATCCAGTATTCGTTGTAAATGACTTAAGTCCATGGGGAAAATTTAAATGTTTTAATATAGGCTTATGTGAGCAGAAGGTGAAATATGTCAATTTCTAAATTTTGAAAAATAATCATCAATTTCTGGTCTTAATATTATTCCTGCTTGTTCAAAACATACCAGTAAGTCTTCGTATGCTCCTACACCTCCTAAAAAATCCCAAAATTCCTTTCCCACCAATAGCTCTTCCCGATCATCAAGCATACCTTTAATTGTCCATCTTTCATAGGGCCGTGGCTCATATGGATTATAAGGAATCGCAATTAACGAGTTAATTTTGGCATTTGGATTACGAGTCAATGCAATGCCTACCCATTCCAGCAGGGTTCTTTTAAAATCCTTGAAATTACTTATATTAGGTTTGGCCGTTTTTAGGTCAAAGAAATACATTTCTCCATCATGTGTTTCAAGATATAAATCCACTTTGACCGTATTCATCCGGTTAATATTGCCTTTTGAAGCAGCAGCCCGAATAAGTTCAATTTCTTTTTGTTTATTTGGTGTTGTAGTTCCCATTGATAAATTGTTGATTATTTGTTGGATCACATTCTGGCACTCACTGCTTATTTGATTACCTATTACATATTGTTTTTCAACTTTTTTAAAATTGTTTTGAGCAAGAGCTACTGCTACGGGCTCAAATATCGATGTGCCAAAGGTTGTATTTAATGACTGAATAAAAGAATACAAAGCCATCCTGTCTTTGCCAAGTAAGCGGTAATGAAAGGGCATATTATTGCTTTCTGGTTTGTAGTGCTGAAATTTGGCACGAAGACAGTTAATAATAACTTCTTTTATGTAGTCTTTTTGTTCTTTATTTAGTCTCATTATTTTTCCTTTAAATGAAAAATTATTTCTGCATAGGCTCCTTTATCTTTCTCAGTTCTGTTTAAGACAGGACGTTTATATTGATTTACAATTTTCATTCCTGCTTTTTCAGCAATAGTGGGGTATAGATTATACTTATCGTTAGCTACCAGAAAAACATTGTAATCATCTACTAAATACTTTTTGCAGTTTAATAAAACTTGAGAAATTCCTTCCACATATGAATCTCTCGCTTCTTTTCCTTGTCCTTTAAATAAAGGACCAATTTCAAGTTCGTCTTTTCTGTCAAAACCAAATAAATCATAGGCATAAGCATGTTGCTCGTGATAGTCTATAAGTCCCACATAAGGAGGTGATGAAAATATTCCGCTAATTTTTTGCTCTTTAATAAGCTTTGCAAAATCAGGATTTCGTTTTTCAATTTCATTGGTAACATCAATTGTGCGACTATCTCCAGTAAGACAAATCTGAAATGTATTCGTTCTTAACTTATCAAATTGTGCTAAGCGTTGAATAGTGTCCTTGCTATAGGTTTCCCACCATTTTAAAATTGAAAATAATGGCTTACATATTTTACCATGTTTTGAACAATAATAGGGAGCCACTACAGGTTCTTTTAAGGTGGCCAAATCAGAATGGGTGGTGGCCCTGCAACTTCGCATTGTCCTGCTTAGTATGATGGATATAATTTTTTTTGTGTCAACATTAGAGATCTGTTTTATTTCATTAAATACAAATTCAATTTCGTCCCGAATGGGTTGCAAATACCATTTATCTAAAAATGTTTCTGATTTTGGTTGTTTGAGTTTTATATCATATTGTTGAACTAATTTTTGATAGATTTCTGAAATTTCATTTTCTTTTGTCCTTCCATATTCTTCTTCGTCAATTTCGCCACTTCTTAATCTATATTTGTATTCTGGTGTAGGAAAAAATTCATTGTTAAATTCGTATAATATTTGCGTTAATTTGTTATCAAATTCTAATGTTTTTGAGTCAGATAAGAACATCTTTAATTTTAATGTTATTCTATCAATTTCTTTTTTTACCTCAGGTAAATTATATTTTAAAATTTTACAATTACTAATTAGTGAATTAAATGATGAAATATCAATACCAATTGCATGAATTCCAAGTTCATTGGCCTGGACCAGCGTTGTACCACTGCCACAAAATGGGTCTAAAACTATGTCTCCTTTTTTAAAATAAATTTCTTTTTTAAAATTATCTGTATGATTATCTAAAAAATATTCTACAAGTTGTGGTATAAATTTACCCTTATAAGGATGCAGTCTATGGACATGTTTAGTTGTTTCTGACTCTTTGTATTGTTCAAAAGATAATGCCCAGTTTAAATCTTCGCCTAACTGCTCTTTCCACGACAATTCTCTTTTACCATTAAATGAGTTATAATAATTTTTGAGATCATTTATAGAAACATATACATTCCCATTTTCTCCATATTTTCTAATTCTGCCATATTGTATTAGGTATGAGATATTTGAGGTAGTAACTTTTTTTCCAGTATAATTAGTTGCCCAGATGCTGGCTTCTTTAATATTGAGCCATTCATTCGGTGTTATTGTATCTTTCATGTTTATAGACAAAGTTATTTTAATCCGTTTAGGGTAATAAACTAATTTACTGTTATTTTAGTCTGGTTTGCCAAAAATATTTCTTTGTTATAGCTTTGAATATTGTGCCGTAATATATGGATATTTTCTTTTTTCTTTACAGGGTAAGTATATAATGCCTTCCATTAAACATGTATTTCATCCTGTACTTACTTCTCGCCCCATCTAAATTACACTCTCCTTACTGCCTCTATTTTTTATTACTTTCCGCCCCGTCGAACTCAGGAATTTTCTGCACCGGTCTATTCCCGTTAGGGATTAAATGTTTGTAATGTATCATCGAAAGTATGTTCGACCCCTTAAGGGTCGAAGTTTTTTTTCATTTGCTTTATACCATCATCAGCCCCTTGCAGAGTCGGTACTAAAAGTTGCCGACTTGGTCATACCATTACATTTTAATAGCCTCTGGATAAGCCAGCGGAATCAGGCCTGAGGAGTAGGACCGCCAAAATTCATAGGAATAACCGGAGGTACAGGGTCCACATTTTTTATTGTCCCATGCACGGCCTCGTACTTGGCAATGTTGTCTTTCAGCGCATAAAGCAAACGCTTGGCATGCTCGGGAGTCAGTATGATTCGCGATTTCACATCGGCTTTGGGAACCCCGGGCATGATCCGCACAAAATCTATGACAAATTCCGAGGGCGAATGGGTTATAATGGCCAGATTCGAATAAGTGCCCTGGGCTACATCCTCCTTCAACTCAATCTGTATTTCGTGTCCTTCGTTCTGATTGTTTTCCATCTCCTGTATTTTTAGCTTTTGTCGGGTAAAGATAGTCATTTTTAGCCCAATGTAACGAAAAATTGTCGGAAAAATACTCCACACCGGTGAATATCGTCTTTGTATGGGAATAGTACGACGATTGAGGCTTTTCTTGTTTTTGTAATCATTTGATTTATAGATTTTTAAATTCTTAAGAAAAAAAGTTATTAACAAGGTGGTAAAAAGTGGGGGAAAGTGGTAAAAAGTGGTAAAAAATGTATTAATTTTACCTGCAAATTCGATATCGAATGAATTCTTTCATAGGTGATTATGTGTGTAAGATCGACGAAAAAGGTCGGTTGCTGCTGCCTGCGGCCTTTAAAAAGGCTTTGTCGGCGGAAGCGCATAACACCTTTGTGGTAAAGAAAGATATTTACGAGCCGTGTTTGGTGCTTTATCCGCTCAATGAGTGGGAAAAACAGGTACAGTTAATCCGGCAACGGCTTAATCCCTATAATCGGGAACATAACGCTTTTCTAAGGGGATTTTTTAAGGGTACTGCCGAAATCGAACTCGATGTGACCAATCGTTTGCTTATCCCCAAGCGTTTGCTGGAAGAAGTAAAGATTGATCGGGAAGCAATACTCTCAGGGCAGGATGGCAAAATTGAGGTCTGGAATAAGGATGCTTACGAGAGTATCAGCCATCCTGATGAATTTGCCCGACTGGCTGAGAAAATTATGGGCGGAGACCCTATTAATACGCAATAACGATGTATCATATACCTGTGTTGCTTGATGCCGTTATAGAGGGATTACAGATCAAACCCGGCGGCATTTATGTTGATGCTACCTTTGGCGGTGGCGGACATGCACGGGCTATTCTCGAAAAACTGGGCAAGGGAAAGCTGATTGCTTTTGACCAGGACAAGAATGCGCAAAACAATATCCCCGACGATGATCGGGTGGTGTTTGTGAACAACAATTTTCGGTACATGAAAAATTTTTTACGTTACCTGAAATACGAAAAAGTAGACGGAATTCTGGCCGATTTGGGTGTCTCATCGCATCAGTTCGATACCGGCGATCGGGGTTTTTCGTTTCGCAGTGAAGCTGAACTCGATATGCGAATGAATCCCCATGCCGAATTGGATGCGCAGAGGGTACTCAATACCTATTCCGAGGATCAGCTGTTTCATATTTTTTTGGAATATGGCGAGATCCGCAATGCACGATGTCTGGCAAAGGCTATAGTGCTGGCAAGGGCTACGTCCATGATTCGTACCGTGAGCGACCTGACCAGAGCTATTGAACGCTGTTTGCCCGTTTACGATTATTACAAGTACATGGCCAGGGTTTTTCAAGCTATTCGTATCGAGGTCAACGACGAACTCAACAGTCTGCGCGATTTTTTGAGTCAGACAACCGAATGCCTTGCATCGGGCGGTCGATTGGTGGTTATATCGTACCATTCGCTCGAGGACCGGATGGTTAAAAATTTTATACGTTCCGGAAATGTAGAGGGTAAGGCCGAAAAAGACCTTTTCGGCAACATACATCGCCCGTTTAGAGCGGTGAACAAGGATGTGATTACCCCGTCCGAAGCCGAAATAGCTGCCAATAGCCGGGCCAGAAGTGCCAAATTGCGTATTGCTGAAAAAATTTAAACTATGGTCGAAAAACAGGAAAAAAAAGATATAGAGTTTATCAGTTCAAAAGAAGAACGCGCTGAACTGAAAAAGTTTTCTTTTAAGCAGTGGATGTCGGGTAGCGTTCTGGCGAAGTCTTCTTTTCGCGCACAGTTGCCATTTGTGATTTATATGGCTTTTTTAGGTTTTGTTTACATCGGCAATCGCTACCATGCCGAGAAGCTTACGCGGGAGTTGAATACCCTGCAACGCGATTTGGATGAGTTGAGAGCCGAGTCCATCAATACTGCTGCCGAGCTGATGTTTTTCTGCCGGCAGTCGCAGGTGCAGAAAAGAATCAATGAAACCGGGCTGGGACTGCGCGAGGCAGTGGCCCCACCCGTTAAAATTAAACGGTACGAATAGAATGAACTCAAGATATATAATTATTTGCAGGGCATGTCTGTCAAAAAAGACATATTATGGCGTTTTGGTGTAGTGTATGTCGGAATATTGCTGTTGGGACTGGGAATTGTAGCCCGGATTATATATCTGCAGTTCGTTGAGGTAGGCGAGTTAACCAAAAAGGCGCAACAACTGTCGATAAAAAATATGGAGATTATTCCTAACCGCGGTAATATTCTGGCATGCGATGGCCGGTTGCTGGCCACGTCGGTTCCCTATTACGAGATCCGCGTCGACCTGAGTCCGGCACTCATACCCTCTTCGTTGTTCCGCGAATCCATTGATTCGTTGGCTTTGCGTTTGTCCGAAATATTTCGCGATAAGTCTCCGCAAGCCTATAAGGCCGAACTCATGAAGGCTCGCCGGGAAAACAACCGGTATTATCTGCTTAAACGGAAGGCCGATTTCGAACAATTGCGCCAGTTAAAGACTTGCCCCATATTCCGGCTGGGCAAAAACCGCGGGGGATTGATTGTTATTCAAACCGGAGTAAGATTCATGCCTCATGGTGACCTGGCTGCCCGAACCATTGGCTACCTGTCGCAGAGCGAAAATGGGAATGTGGTGGGTATCGAGGGTTCGTTTGATAGCGAACTGGCAGGGGTCAAGGGCCTCAAGGTGATGCAAAGAGTGCCGGGCGGAATATGGATGCCCATCAACGACGAAAATGAGGTCGAGCCTAAGGATGGTTACGATGTTGTTACCACCATCGACCTGAACATTCAGGATGTAGCCCAGGAAGCCCTGCGCCGACAACTCGAAATGCATAACGCACAGCATGGCGTGGCTATTCTGATGGAAGTCCAAACCGGTGAAATTAAGGCTATTGCTAATCTTGGTCGGGATGAATACGGTCGTTACCGCGAAATCTTTAACTACGCCATTGGCGAAAGTACCGAACCCGGTTCGACCATTAAACTGGCCTCCTATATGGCTGCCCTTGAAGATGGCTATATCGATGTTAATGATTCCATCGATACCGGAAATGGAAAATGGAAAGTCTACGATAAGGAAATTACCGACTCCCATAAGGGCGGACTCGGTAAAATTACTGTTAAGGAGGCTTTTGCCTATTCCTCTAATGTGGCAGTATCGAAAATCATTATGAAGTACTACAAAGGAAAAGAGATACAGTTCGTTAAGCATTTTTATGATTTTGGCCTCAACCGTAAACTTGGCCTTCAGATTCAAGGCGAAGCCGAACCCCTCGTTAAATATCCCGGCACAAAGTATTGGTCGGGTATTTCTATGGCCATGATGAGCTTTGGCTATGAAATAAAACTGACTCCACTGCAACTGTTGGCTTTTTATAATGCTGTAGCCAACAATGGCCGGTTGGTTCGCCCCCTGTTCGTAAAAGAACTGCGTTTCAACGGACGAACCATCAAGAAATTTGAGACCGAAGTTATCATCCCTTCTATCTGCTCGATGTCGACCATTCGCAAGGCCCGTGAGATGCTCGAGGCTGTGGTGAAATTTGGTACTGCCAAAAATCTCGATGACTCGTTGCTGCAAATCGCCGGTAAAACAGGAACAGCCCAGATTGCTATTAAAAATCTGGGATATCGTAAGGGATCTTCAATCAGCTATCAGGCATCATTTGTGGGATATTTTCCCGCTAATAATCCCAAATATTCCTGTATTGTCGTGGTCAATGCCCCATCGAACGATGTTTATTACGGCAACCTGGTGGCTGGGCCAATTTTTAAGGAAATTGCACAAAAAGTGTATGCAACGAGTTTTGAACTACACAACGAGGTGATAAAGGGCAAACGCCGACTCAAAACTTCTGTCCCGGATATGACCGACGGTTTTGTTACAGATCTCGAAAAAACTCTTAAAGAACTGGGTATATCGTACGATAAAACGGATGACAAGGCTTTGTGGGTTAGTCCTAAAAAGCAGGAATCGGATGTTGTGCTCGATAAAAGGTTGGTTATCGATAATTTGGTACCCAATGTAGTGGGGATGGGCGCTAAGGATGCCGTTTATCTTTCGGAAAAAGCAGGGCTACGGCCTGTATTGATAGGTTTTGGAAAGGTGGTGCGACAGTCGATCCAGCCGGGCGTAAAGGCTCGCAAAGGCGATGCATTTGTCCTTACGCTGCAGGCGGATTGAAAATTTAATGGGTTAAACCCAACCTGGAAGTAACGCTGGATTTTGAATCATAAAATTAAAATGCATTTTGGATGAGGAAATTAGTAAACATATTGAAAAATGTTGAGGTGAATCGCATCGTTGGCGATGTCGAAAAGACCATCCATGCGATTGAACCCGACTCGAGAAAGGTACAGCAAGACGATGTCTTTGTTGCCATTAAGGGTACCCAGTCCGATGGCCACCAGTATATCGATAAGGCTGTAGCCCAGGGTGCTACGGTGGTGGTTTGCGAAAATTTGCCGGCTAACCCCGATCCTCATATCACCTGGGTACAGGTATCCGATTCTTCAAAGGCACTGGGACGAATGGCCTGCAACTTTTACGATAATCCTTCTGAAAAAATTAAGCTTGTCGGGATTACGGGTACCAATGGAAAAACCACAACAGTTACTCTGTTGTACCGGTTGTTTGAGTCGCTGGGCTATAAGGCTGGCCTTATTTCGACGGTCGTCTACAAGGTGCATGATCAGAGTTACGAAGCTACCCATACTACTCCCGATGCGCTTACGATCAACCGGTTGCTGGCCGAAATGGTGGATCAAGGATGCAGCTATGCTTTTATGGAGGTCAGCTCTCACTCGCTCGTGCAGCATCGCACGGAGGGCTTGAATTTTGCCGTAGCTATTTTTTCCAACATTACCCACGATCATCTCGATTATCACGGAACTTTCGACAATTATATTCGGGCCAAAAAAATGCTTTTCGATTCATTGCCTGCAGGGTCATATGCTCTGATTAACCTCGACGACCGCAATAGCAGGGTGATGGTACAAAACACAAAGGCACAGGTAAAAACCTATGCCATGCGGACGATGGCCGATTTTATGGTTAAAGTTATCGAAAGTCATTTCGACGGCATGCATTTGCAGATTAATGGCATCGATATGCATACCCCTTTTATCGGTCATTTCAATGCCTACAACCTGCTTGCTGTGTATGCTACTGCTGTGCTGCTTGGGGTCGAACCTACCGAGGCATTGACCCACTTGAGCGCATTGCACGATGTGCCCGGACGATTTCAGGCTATACGTTCGGCCAATGGTATTCTGGCTATTGTCGATTATGCCCATACTCCCGATGCACTGGTGAATGTACTCAATACTATTAATCAACTTCGCAAGGGCAACGAGCAGTTAATTACAGTGGTAGGCGCAGGAGGCAACCGCGATAAAACCAAAAGACCCATTATGGCACGCGTTTGCGTCGAACAGTCCGACAGGGTTATCCTTACTTCCGACAATCCACGTAATGAAGACCCCAACGATATTATCAACGATATGCTGGCTGGCGTCGATACTGCATCGCGTAAAAAAGTACTTACCATTACCAACCGGGCCGAAGCTATACGGACAGCTACACTACTGGCTAAACCCGGAGATATTATCCTGCTTGCCGGTAAAGGACACGAAACTTATCAGGAAATTCAAGGGATTAAACATCATTTCGACGATCGAGAAGAAGTTAAAAGAGCTTTTGAAAACCTATAAACTTACTTGCCATGCTGTACCATTTATTTGTATATCTCGACAAAGCATTTGAATTGCCCGGAGCCGGACTGTTCAATTATCTTTCTTTCCGATCGGCTATGGCCGCTATTCTGTCGCTGGGTATTTCGCTGATTATCGGAAAAAAAATTATCAGAATTCTTCAGCAAAAACAAATCGGCGAAGAAATCCGTAATCTGGGCCTTGAGGGGCAGCTTTCTAAACGGGGTACTCCTACCATGGGCGGTATCATTATTTTGGCCAGCATATTGATTCCTACCCTTTTGTTTGCCAACCTTACCAACGTTTATATCATTCTCATGCTTATCACTACCATTTGGCTGGGATTTGTTGGCTGGGTCGACGATTATATCAAGGTTTTTAAAAAGAATAAGGAGGGTCTTGAAGGAAAATTTAAACTCGCCGGCCAGATAATACTGGGCATTATCGTAGGGGTTACATTATGGTACAGCAACGATGTGGTTATCCGTGAAAAAGTGATACGGCCAGTTACGGTTCAGGTTGGCGATAGCATTTCCCGTAGAGTGAAAATATCTTATTTTCAGGAGGTAAAATCAACCAAAACCACAATTCCTTTTATAAAAAATCATGAATTCAACTATCGCGACCTTGTGTGTTTTGCCCGTGAAAATGCCGAGTGGCTAAAATGGTTAGTATACGTTTTAGCTATAATCTTTATAATAACTGCAGTATCCAACGGAGCCAATATTACCGACGGGCTCGACGGTTTGGCTACCGGTACCTCAGCTATTATTGGGGCTACCCTTGGTATACTGGCCTATGTCTCCGGTAATGCTATTTTTTCCGATTATCTCAATATCATGTATATCCCTCATAGCGGCGAACTAGTAATATTTGCCAGCGCTTTCATGGGGGCAACTATCGGTTTTCTCTGGTACAATTCTTATCCTGCTCAGGTATTTATGGGCGATACCGGTAGCCTCGCCCTAGGGGGTATTATTGCCGTTTTTGCAATTGTAATCCGCAAGGAATTGCTTATCCCTATCCTGTGCGGAATATTTTTGGTCGAAAACCTCTCGGTTATGCTGCAGGTGGGATATTTCAAATATACTAAACGCAAATATGGCGAGGGACGCAGAATATTGCTCATGGCCCCCTTACATCACCATTACCAGAAAAAAGGCTATCCTGAAACCAAAATTGTTACCCGTTTCTGGATTGTAGGGTTCCTTCTGGCAGTAATTACTATTGTGACGTTGAAAGTACGATAAAACCAAAACATATGAAACGCATCGTGGTATTAGGTTCAGGTGAAAGTGGAACAGGGGCAGCCGTTCTGGCAAAAGTTAAAGACTTTGATGTATTTGTTTCTGATGCCGGAACAATCAAGGAGAATTACAAGCAGATACTCAGGCAGTATGATATTCCGTATGAAGAAAATCGGCATACTGCCGATCTTATCCTCAATGCCGATGAAATCATTAAAAGTCCCGGTATACCTTCTACTGCACCCATTGTCCAACAGGCCATTGAAAAAGAAATACCGATAATTTCAGAGCTTGAATTTGCAGCCCGGTATACTTCTGCCTACAAGGTTTGCATTACTGGTAGTAACGGAAAGACTACCACAACCACCCTGATATACCATCTGATGAAAAAGGCCGGAATGAACGTCGGGCTGGCCGGTAATGTGGGAAAAAGTTTTGCTTATCAGGTTGCTACTGAGAATTACGACTACTATGTTATCGAAATCAGTAGTTTTCAGCTCGAAGATATGTATGAATTTAAGGCCGATATTGCTATCCTGCTTAATATTACCCCCGACCATCTCGACCGTTATGATTACGATCTCCAAAAATATGTGGATGCAAAGTTCCGTATCACCCAAAATCTAACCGAGGAAGACTATTTTATCTATTGCTCCGACGACGAGTTGACGATTCGGGAACTGGAAAAGATAGTCATCAGGGCACAGCAGTTGCCTTTCAGCCTGCAACATAAGCATAGTCCCGGCGCCTTTGTCGAACAGAACCGAGTAGTGTTCGACTGGAAAAATGTCAATTTCAGCCTATCTATCGAAGAGTTGTCCCTCAAGGGAAAACACAATACCTACAATTCCATGGCGGCAGGGCTTGCCGGCAACGTGCTGAACATTCGCAAGGAAATCATCCGTGAGGCTTTGATGGACTTTAAAGGAGTAGAACATAGGCTCGAAAAGGTAATAAATATTGAGGGAGTAGAATTTATCAACGACAGCAAGGCTACCAATGTAAATTCGGTTTGGTATGCACTGGAATGCATGACAGCTCCTGTAATATGGATTGCTGGGGGAACCGATAAGGGAAACGATTACACTGTACTCTACGATCTGGTACGCAGAAAAGTTAAAGCACTGGTATGTTTGGGCAAAGATAATACCAAGCTGATTAAGGCTTTCGAAGGGATTGTTCCGAAGATTGTCGATACCCATTCCATGCAGGATGCCGTTCGGACTGCTTATAGTCTTGCTACAAAAGGTGATGTTGTGCTCCTTTCTCCAGCCTGTGCCAGCTTCGATCTCTTTGAAAATTTTGAGGACAGAGGCAGAAAATTCAAACAAGCTGTTAAAGAACTGTGACAATGGTCGAAAAGGTCAGTAAATATTTGCACGGCGACAAGGTAATCTGGGGTATCATTATCCTGCTATCCCTGATTTCCTTACTTGCTGTTTACAGTTCTACAGGAACGATCGCTTACCGTTACCGCGAAGGCAATACCTTGTACTATTTTCTCCGACAGGGGTCGTTTCTGGCGCTGGGATTACTGGCTATTTATGTCACGCATCTAATTCATTATAAGTATTATTCGCGGTTGGCCCAGATTTTTCTCATCATTGCCATTCCACTACTGGCTGTGACATTGTTTATGGGTACCAGCGTAAATGCTGCTCCTCGCTGGCTAACGGTACCGGTAATCGGTTTTACTATCCAAACTTCCGATTTTGCCAAAGTGGCCATCATTATGTATATGGCACGTATGCTGGCCATGAAGCAGGAGCAGATAAAAGATTTTAAAGAAGCAGTACTGCCAATCCTAATCCCTCTGGGTATGGTATGTGCGCTCATCTTGCCGGCCAACTTTTCTACCGCTTTTATGATCTTCGTGGTGGGCATGGTAATGATGTTTATTGGCAGGGTGGCTTTTAAACATCTTTTGCTGATTAATCTCAGCGGGTTGATATTTGTACTGCTATTTATTTTTCTGGTTCCGCTTACCAAAACAGGACTGGGTTACAGGGTCGAGACATGGAAAAACCGTATCGAAAGCTTCGTGTCTGGCAATAAAGCCGAGTCCGACGATGATAATTATCAGGCCGAACAGGCTAAAATCGCTGTAGCTACCGGAGGTTTCCTGGGTAAAGGCCCAGGCAATAGTACCCAGCGTAATTTTTTGCCCAATCCTTTTTCCGATTTTATCTATGCCATTATTATTGAAGAATATGGTCTTGTCGGGGGGGTGATTATCCTGCTCCTTTATCTGATTCTGTTGTATCGGGCGGGGATTATTGTACGAAAGTGCGAACGGACTTTCCCTGCATTCCTGACCATGGGCTTGTCGTTGCTGCTGGTCATGCAGGCGATGATTAATATGGCTGTGGCTGTGAATCTTATCCCCGTGACGGGGCAACCTCTTCCCCTGGTGAGCATGGGGGGATCGTCAATACTGTTTACCAGTTCGGCCTTGGGCATTATCCTCAGCGTGAGCCGGTCGGTTCTTCCTGCCGAAAATCCCGATCCCCAGGGCGACAATCAGCAGGATCAAAAGAATAATAATATGAATGAAGAAAATACATATGAACCTGGAGAAAAGGAAAATGTGTGATTTGACTATGATGGCTAAACAAAATATACGTGTAATTATTGCAGGCGGTGGTACCGGCGGACACCTCTTCCCGGCAATGGCTATTGCTCATAAGCTTAGGGCTATTAATCCCGATATCGAAATTCTGTTTGTTGGGGCTTTAGGCAGAATGGAAATGGAAAAGGTGCCGGCTGCCGGCTACCGCATCGTTGGTTTACCCATCGAAGGCTTTAACCGAAAAAATCCCTTTAAAAATATACGTGTTTTGTGGAAACTCCTGAAAAGCCTCTGGCTGGCAAAATCTGTCCTCAAACAATTCAATCCCCACGCGGTTATCGGGGTGGGAGGGTATGCCAGCGGACCCTTGCTGTGGATGGCTTCATACCGAAATATACCTGTTTATATTCAGGAACAAAATTCGTATGCCGGAGTTACCAATAAATTGCTGGCCCAAAAAGCCCGAAAAATATTTGTGGCTTATCCCGGGATGGAAAAGTTCTTCCCGGCCGACAGAATTATGTTGACGGGAAATCCCATCCGTGAAGGAATAGAGAAGATACACACACTTCGACCAGAGGCTATTAGGCATTTTAATCTTTCTCCCGACAAGAAAACGATTCTTTGTCTGGGAGGTAGTCTGGGAGCTCGTAGTATCAACGAAGCCATTCTGCATCATTTACCATGGTTTTATTCGCAAAACCATGTGCAGCTACTCTGGCAGTGTGGAAAAATTTATTTTGACCGTCTGCAGTCCCAGGTTGATAAGGATCAGAACGTGATTCTCCGCGACTTTATCAGTGAGATGGATCTTGCCTACGCTGCAGCCGATGTGATTATTAGCCGTGCAGGAGCTGGTACTATTTCCGAGTTGTGCGTGGTAGGAAAGCCCGTTATTCTGGTCCCCTCTCCTAATGTGGCCGAGGACCATCAAACCAAAAATGCATTGGCTCTGGTACATGCCAATGCTGCAGTGCTTATCCCCGATAGCGAGGCAAATGAAAAACTCCTCCCCGAAGCGCTGAATTTGATTGATAATCGATCGCTTTGTAGTCAACTATCGGAAAATATTAAAAAAATGGCTTTGCCTGAGGCAGCCCATACTATTGCAAGTATTGTTCTGAACGATATAAAAGCATTGTCGTAATGGATGTTGAAAAATTTACATATTATTATTTTCTTGGAATCGGAGGCATAGGGATGAGTGCTCTGGCCCGTTATTTTAAACATCAGCAGAAATATGTGGCGGGCTACGACCGATCCGACTCTGGTATCACCCGCGATCTTAGCAAGGAGGGTATACCTGTCATCTACTCCGATGACCCCGAAAGCCTTCCGGCCGAAATAACAAATCATCCTGCTGAGGTGCTGGTGGTTTATACTCCAGCCGTTCCTTCCGACAGCCTGCTGATGAACTATTTCCGTTCAAATCATTATCAGATTTTCAAACGTTCCGAGGTGCTCGGGCAGTTGTTTGCCCAGGGAACAGGGATTGCCGTTGCAGGGACACACGGGAAAACAACCACATCCACGTTGGTGGCACATTTGCTCAAACAATCTTCGGTCGATTGCAGCGCATTCCTGGGAGGTATTTCGTTAAATTACTCAAGCAATTTGCTGCTTTCCAACAAAAGCAAAGTCATTGTGGCCGAAGCCGATGAATACGACCGATCTTTCCTGCAATTGTTTCCCTCGCTGGCAGTAGTTACCTCTGTAGACCCCGATCACCTCGATATTTATGGAACCTACAACGAAATTGTGGCAGCATTCGAGGCTTTTATTCAACAGATTAAACCGGGGGGGAAACTTATTTACAGAAAAGGTATTGCTGCTAATGCCCATTGCAACAAAGCTGTCGAATCTTATTCGTACAGCGTGGAGGGTGAGGCCGATTTTTATCCCTTACATGCCCGTACCGATGGCCGCTATCAAATGTTCGATCTGAAAACCCCCTGGCGGATTATTCCGCAACTCGTCTTGCCATTGCCGGGACGAATGAATCTCGAAAATGCCACGGCAGCCTGTGCTATTGCCCTGATGGCCGGTGTAACTGAGGATGAACTTAGAAATGCTCTGGCAACTTTTGCCGGTGTAAAACGTCGCTTTGAATACCACCTCGATCATCCGGCGATTAAGCTTATCGACGATTACGCACATCACCCCGAGGAAATTAAAGCATGTATTCAAACCGCCCGAAGTGTGTACCCGGGTTATAAGATTACCGGGATCTTTCAACCTCATCTATATTCGCGTACCCGCGATCTGGCAATGGAATTCGCTGAGGCATTGAGCCAACTCGATGAGGTTATACTGCTCGATATTTATCCAGCCCGTGAAGCTCCTATCGAAGGCGTAAGCGCAGAGATTATTTTCAATCAAATTAAACTCCCGGATAAGTACATGGCCAGCAAGAACGATATACCACGGTTGTTGGAACGTTTACCCCTACAGGTGCTTATCACCATGGGCGCCGGAGATATTGACCAGATGATTGAACCAATTAAACAGATACTAACCAAGCATTATATTATCGGGAAAGAATGAAGAACTGGCTATACATAGTATTGGGAATCGTAATTGTTACCATAACGGCACTGTTGTTGGGGTTTACAGCCCGGCAACAGAAGAAAGTTATTTGCCAGAAGGTTGAGGTGCGTATTCTCAACAGCCGCTATAATAAATTCCTGGAAAATAAAGATGTACTTGACGTCATTGATGACCATGGTATCAAAACTAAGGGTGAGCCCCTCGAAAGTATCAATACCTTGCTCATTGAACGCTTACTGCAACATAGCCCGGTGGTACGGAGTGTTGCAGCATATACAACCATCAACGGACAATTAATTATTGAAGTTGAGCAACGTATGCCCATCGTGCGTATCATCGATAGGTCGTTACAGCAATATTTTATCGATGAAGAGGGAGTAGTGCTTCCCGATAGGATCAAGCAGATAGCCCACGTACTGGTGGCCAATGGCAATATACCTCCCATTGCTGTTAAGCCTGGCCAAAAAATAGTCAAAACTTCCATCGACAGTGTGCGGAAAAGTGCGGTTTTGCAGAATGTCTTCCTCGTTGCTGCTTTTATTGCTCAGGACGATTTCTGGAAGGCCCAGGTGGAACAGATATACGTTAACGACAATGGCGACATGTTGCTTGTTCCCCGCATCGGCGACCATGTCATCGTGTTTGGTGATGCTTCCGACCTCAGGGAAAAGTTTGTGAAACTAAAATCGATGTATTATGCTTTTAACCAGATCGGTTGGAACCACTACAAAGTATTGAATCTTAAGTATAAAAATCAGATAGTCTGCATAAAACGTTAAAAACATGAAGCATACAGATCAAATTATCGGCGCCATTGATGTTGGTACAACCAAGATTGTTACCGTTATTGGCAAAATTAATGATTCAGGTAAACTGGAAATTCTTTCTTTGGCTAAGGCCGAGTCCAAAGGAGTTAAACGCGGTGTTGTTCAGAATATCGAGGAAACGGTGGCTTCGATACGTAAGACTGTTGAAGAAGCCGAACAAAAGGCTGGGGTAAAATTGTCGGAAGTGTTTGTTGGTATTGCAGGGCAACATATTAAGAGTATGAAAATTGGCAGTCATCTCCATCGCGATAGTTTCGACGAGGAGATTACGCGGGATGACTTGCAACGACTCGAGGACGATGTTAGAAAAATCCCTCTCGATATCGGCGAATCCATTATTCACGTAATTCCACAAAGTTATGTGATCGATAACGAAACGGGTATTAAGAATCCTGTGGGCATGCTTGGCCGACGTATCGAGGGTAACTTCCATCTGGTTATCGCCAATATGGCGATGGCTAAGAACCTCGAGAAGTGTGTCAATCGTGTAGGGCTTAAAGTCAAATATCTGATGCTTGAACCCATAGCTTCGGCCGAAGCTGTGCTGACCGAAGAAGAAAAAGAAGCTGGCGTGGCACTGGTCGATATAGGTGGCGGTACTACTGATATTGCTGTTTATCACGATTTTGTAATCGCCCATACTGCCGTTATTCCCTTTGGCGGCAATGCCATTACCGAAGACATTAAAAAGGGATGTGCCATACTCCAACGTCAGGCCGAACAGCTTAAAATACAGTTTGGTTCCACTTTTGGTGATCTGGCCGACCCCGATAAGGTAGTTTCTATCAGCGGTATTGCCGGACGTGATCCCCGCGAAATAAGTTTCCGTAACCTGGCCTACATTATCCAGTCCCGCATGGAGGAGATTATCGATAAGGTTTACTATGAAATCGAACGTTCGGGCGTGATCGATCGCTTAAGTGCTGGATTCGTATTTACCGGTGGGGGAGCGCTCATACGTCATCTACCCCAATTTGTTAAATTCCGTACCGGAATGGATGTTCGAATCGGTTTTCCTAGCGAACATCTGGTGGCCAACACACCAGCCGAGTACAACCATCCCATCTACTCAACAGCCATTGGTTTGCTCATTAAAGGCTACGAATACCTTAAAAACAACAACGAGACTATTGCGGTGAATCCCCTCGTTTTCCCGCAGCCCGTTGAACAAAAATCTGTTCAAGAGCCAGCTAAGGATGCAACCCCACTTGTTACCAGCGAAACTAAAAAGAAACCCAGCCTGCTCGATACAGTACGACGTACTTTTAGCGAACTGTTCGACGATGAAGATACAAAAATGTGAAACCCCCTAATTTTACATGCACACTGTCAGTATTATGACTGAAAAAATATATACGACGGATCATAATGAAAATACGATACTGGCCTGAAGACGGGACGAAAGGGTTCTTTAAAAATTATAGGTGGCAATAACTTAAAATTATCATAAGATGAAACGAGCATGTTGACGCCGTAAACACAACAAACCGATGAAAATAGTACGCAACATGCGAGTTTCATCCGGCCAAAAGGCTAATAAATGAAGGTAAGTATAACCAAAAGGAAGTCAGTAATTTGTAAAATTATTTACGTATGAAAGCATTTGAGGACGACCTGATTCAATTCGAAATACAAAAGCACCAATCGTCTATTATCAAGGTAATAGGCGTTGGAGGCGGCGGAGGAAATGCCGTCAATCACATGTTTCGGCAAGGCATCAAGGACGTTGATTTTGTAGTATGTAACACCGACGCCCAGGCACTTGCCAATAGCCCGGTACCCGTAAAAGTACAACTGGGAAGTTCATTGACCGAGGGACGTGGCGCCGGCAATAAACCCGACGTCGGTCGGCAGGCTGCTATCGAAAATCTGCAGGATATTATCGATATCCTCTCGCACAATACTAAAATGGTGTTTATTACCGCTGGGATGGGAGGAGGCACGGGAACCGGCGCTGCTCCGGTTATTGCCAAGGCTGCTAAAGAAATGGGTATCCTTACCGTGGCCATCGTTACCTTACCCTTCCGATTTGAGGGACAACTACGCATCAACCAGGCTATCGACGGCATCAACGAGCTGGAAAAATACGTCGACTCGTTGCTGGTAATACACAATGAAAAATTGCGCGAAATTTATGGCAACCTTAAAATATCCGAGGCTTTTGCCAAGGCGGATGACGTTCTTACTATTGCAGCCAAGGGTATTGCCGAGATAATTACTGTTCACGGCTATGTCAACGTCGACTTTGCCGATGTTCAAACCGTCATGACTAACAGCGGGGTGGCTATTCTTGGTTCGGCCCGTGCACGTGGTGAAAACCGTGCTCTCGAAGCTATTCAGCAGGCGGTTAACTCACCGCTTCTTAATAACAACGACATTCGAGGCGCAAAAAGTATTCTGCTTAATATCACTTCCGGCGAGGACGAAGTTTCGATGGACGAGGTGGGTATCATTACCGACTACGTTACCAGTGCTGTGGCTAAAGATGCCCTGCTGATCTGGGGTACCGGATTCGACCAGTCACTCGGTGACCAGATAAGTGTTACCATCATTGCTACCGGTTTTGAGGCTAATTCTATCCCCGAGATGTACGGCCGTGCCAATAAAAAAGTGATCAATTATTCCCTTAACGACGATAAACCTCCCGTAACCCCCGTGACGGGGCAAAATACTTTTGAGGTAAAAGTTAAAGAAAATAAGGTACCCCTCCAGAAAACCATTGATTTTGATTTTGAAATGCCAATCAGTCCCGAAGGACAGTCAGGAGAATTTTCTGTCAAAATCAACCCCACAAAATCTCAGGAACGACTTAACGAATTGAAGCGATATCAGAAGGTAAAGGAAAATATGACTAACCCTGCCCATCTCGACGAGGAAACCATTGAGTTTCTTGAAAATCAGCCGGCTTTTATGCGGAAAAACATCAATCTCGAGGACTTGCAATTGCCCACCAACCTGAACAAAATTTCACGTTATACCCTTTCGGATGATCCGGAAAAACAAATAACCCTTCGTCCCGAAAATCCTTACCTCAACGATGCTGTGGATTAGTGGTTTTGGTGGTCCAGATCGAAAGCATAAAGCTACAGAGGCTGTATGAAAAAAATATTTCCTCTCGGTTTGGTAATTTGCAACATAGTTGCTTGTTACTTCGTTAACCCTGATTTATGGTTTTCCAGACAGCCTCTGTCAATTCCCCTACTTACAACAGGTTCAGGATACGATCAGTCAGATGTGACGGAACGGGTATTTCATCAATATGCCACACCTGCCTCAGTTCTTCTGCCTGCCGATCAAGTAGTTCGACAAGCAACTTCGACGATTCCTCATCGTCGGTATTGTCTTCGTACAAAAAAACATGCGTAACATTACTCCCCATAGGCAAAACATTTTAGTGAATTTATTTATTAACGTTTTTTAGCACGAAAAATTATATCCTCAGGTCCGGAATTTTGATTTTTTATTTTCTGCTAAAAAGACTGCCTTTACGGATTTTGATATTCGAATTATCCGGTCGGTTGGTTTACGGGGATGTTGTTGTACAGTTACTTTACATTCAGGGTAAAACTATGCCTAAGCCCATAGTCTAAGCCTAATGTATCTCTTAAGATAGATGTATTACATCGGGGTTCAGGCACTTTTGGTCTTTTGAGCCAGCATCTTTCGCAGGTTGATCAATGCATAACGCATGCGTCCCAGCGCTGTATTGAGGCTTACCCCTGTTTGATCGGCTATTTCTTTAAAACTCATATCCATGTAAATGCGCATAATTACCACCTCTCGCTGTTCGAAAGGCAGATGTTCTATCAGATTGCGCACCTCCTTCAGCATCTGATTTTTAACCATATCTTCTTCGGTCGATGCTGCCAGAACAGCAACGCTTGTCAGCGGAGCATCGTCATTGTCGGATGAGATCATTTTCATTTTTTTCTCCCGGCGAAAATGGTCAATGATGAGATTATGGGCAATACGCGTAACCCACGAAAAAAACTTACCATCATCGTAATATTTCCCTTCCCGGACCGAACGGATTACCTTTACAAAGGTTTCCTGAAAAATATCCTCAGCCAACGCCGGCTGACGTACCATCATCAGAATATAATTGTATAGCTTGGTTTGATGACGCATTACAAGCTCCTCAAAAGCTTCTCTCCGTCCTTGGATATATAAATCGAGGAGCGCCTGATCGGACAATACTTTATAGTTCACTTTTCCTCCGTCCTTTGGTTAACAGCGTAGAAGTGTTCCGATAGGCATACCTGTTTTAAGGGTTCGACTTTAGTTTTTCGGCGTGAATGTATATAAAAAAAATCTTTTGTGCAAAATTTTTTACCTTTGTAACTTTGAATTTGTTCGGAAATGGCGGATAGTGAAGAAAAAGACTACATTGTAGTTAAGGGGGCGCGGGTCAATAATCTGCAAAATATCTCGGTTAAGATTCCCAGAAACCGACTGACGGTGATCACTGGCTTGTCGGGTTCGGGTAAGTCATCACTGGCTTTTGATACTTTATATGCCGAGGGGCAGCGTCGATATGTCGAAAGTCTGTCGGCGTACGCGCGTCAATTCCTGGGTCGAATCCAAAAACCAGAGGTCGATTTCATTTATGGCATACCCCCTGCTATAGCCCTGGAACAAAAAGTAAATACCTCTAATCCCCGATCAACGGTAGGAACCACCACCGAAATATACGAATACCTCAAAATTCTTTATGCCCGCATTGGGCGTACCTTTTCACCGGTTTCGGGCCAGGAGGTCAAAAAACATTCGGTTACCGATGTGGTCGATGCTATTCTTAAATTTCCCGATGGTGAAAAAATACTGATTATTTCTCCTATTTCTGTAAATGTTAAATTGCTTGACCTGCAGATTGCCGAACTTAAAAAAGAAGGGCTGACACGTATTTGGAGCCAGGGCGAGGTAAAACGACTCGATCAAATAGATGATTTTCGGCAAATTATTGACGATAATCGTATTCTCGTGGTCATCGACCGGATTACCGTTAACCGTGCCGATGAAGAATTTGTCGGCCGTTGTAGCGATTCGGTACAATCGGCCTTGCTTATTGGCAAGGGCGAATGTTTCCTGCAATCTGTCGGTGACGGCCGATGGTTCGAATTTTCCAATCGTTTTGAAGCCGATGGCATCACATTCGAGGAACCCAATGTGCATATGTTCTCATTCAATAATCCATTGGGAGCATGTCCCTCCTGTCAGGGTTTTGGTAAAATTATTGGCATTGATCCCGATCTGGTTATTCCCAATAAAAATCTTTCTGTGTATACCGATGCAGTTGCTTGCTGGCGGGGCGAATCCTTTGGCGCATGGAAAAAAGACTTTATTAATAAATCGGTACGATACGATTTCCCTATTCACAAACCCTATAAAGACCTTTCCGATCAACAAAAAAAACTGCTGTGGGAAGGCGATGGTCATAATGTGTACGGAATCAATAATTTTTTTCATTACCTTGAGCTGAATAGCTACAAGATGCACTACCGCATCCTGTTATCCCGGTTCAAGGGAAAAACTACCTGCCCCGACTGTGGGGGAACACGCCTGAAGAAAGAAGCTACATATGTCAAGGTGGGCGGTAAAGCCATTACCGAACTGGTGAATATGCAAATCGACCATCTCAAGGAATTTTTCGATCAACTGGTTCTTACAGATTATGAATGGAAAATTGCCAGTCGGGTTGTCACCGAAATCAAAAGCCGTATAAACTTTCTGCTGGAAGTGGGCTTGGGCTATCTTACTCTTAATCGCTTATCCAATACCCTGTCGGGAGGGGAAGCCCAGCGCGTAAATCTGGCTACGGCTCTGGGCGGAAGTCTGGTAGGTTCATTGTACATCCTCGATGAACCCAGCATTGGCCTTCATCCTCACGATAATCATTTGCTGATTAATGTCTTGCATCGGTTAAAGGATCAAGGCAATACTGTGGTGGTAGTCGAACACGACGAGGATGTTATCCGGTCGGCCGACTATATTATCGACATGGGACCGTTGGCCGGAAGCAAAGGGGGAAAGGTGGTTTACGAGGGAGTACCCAATCACCTGATCTCGGTTTCTGAAAGTCTCACAGCTCAGTATCTTACCGGCCAACGAACCATTGATGTGCCGTCCAAACGCCGTAAATGGACGCACTATATTGAATTGAAGGGAGTACGTCAAAATAATCTGAAAGATTTTAACGTCAGGTTTCCCCTTCATGTAATGACCGTAGTTACAGGGGTTAGTGGATCCGGAAAATCAACCCTGATCAAACAGATTCTCTATCCGGCCTTGCAAAGACAAATTACGGGAACAGGCGAAAAACCCGGCGAATTTGATGAGCTCTCGGGCGATTGGAAAATGATCGAGGGAATTGAATATGTAGATCAGGAGCCACTGGGTAAATCTTCACGTTCAAATCCTGTTACCAGCATAAAGGCCTACGACGAGATTCGAAAACTCTTTTCCGAGGTTGCCCAAAAAATGCATTACGATTTTCCTCCTTCGTACTTCTCGTTTAATATGGAAGGTGGACGATGCGAAGAGTGCCAAGGTGAGGGAGTAATTACCGTGCCAATGCAATTCATGGCCGATATTACACTGGTGTGTGAAAGTTGCAAAGGCAAAAGGTTCAAGGAAGATATTCTCGAGGTTAAATACAATAATAAAAATATTTACGATGTTCTGGAAATGACTGTCGATGAGGCCATAGAGTTTTTTGGTAAGGGAAACAATACTTCCTGCAAAAAAATTGTCGAAAAACTCAAGACGCTTTCGGATGTGGGACTGGGATATATACGACTGGGGCAATCGACCAGTACCCTTTCGGGCGGTGAAAATCAGCGCCTTAAGCTGGCCACCTACATTGCCAATGCCGGTAATATCAAAGGACATACCCTCTTCCTGTTCGATGAACCTACTACCGGCTTACACATACACGACATCAAAAAACTGCTCGATGCCCTTAATGTAATTGTCCGCAACGGACATTCGGTAATCATCATCGAACATAACCTCGAAATTATCAAGTCGGCCGACTGGATAATCGACCTCGGACCCACCGGCGGCGAAAAAGGTGGCTACCTGTTGTTCGAAGGTCCCCCGGAACAGCTGATAAACTGCAATAATTCCATTACTGCAAAATACCTCCGGCCCAAACTCGAACCAATAAAACGAACGTAAAGCCGGGGCTTAATACCGGATACTCTTTCAGGATATTCCAATTGATTCAGGAATTTCAAATATGATATTCAACAAAGCCAAAAGTTTTGCCGAATTTTTTAACACAGATTTTTTTATACAAAAAAAGATGTTAACTTTAAAGGGGAAAGAAAAGCAGGATGCATAGGGTGTATGATGAAGAAAATGAAAAATATGAAGGAAATTTTTGAATATTCTTTTCCAATTTATAACTTTGCGCCTCACAAAAAAATGTAAGTACTATGATAATTGTTCCTATTAAAGAAGGTGAAAACCTCGAAAGAGCCTTGAAAAAGTTCAAGCGCAAATTTGAAAAAACCGGCGTTATCAAAGAATTACGTGAACGGCAGTTTTATACAAAGCCTTCCGTTGAGCGCCGTCAGGAGATTTTGCGTGCCATTTACCGGCAAAAGATGCAGCTCGAAGAAAACTGATGGCATATGTAGCATAAGTAAAACATGCAATACTTTGAAGCATTCTTAAACTACCTCACCCATGAAAAGAGATGCTCGTTGCATACCCGACAATCTTATGCTACAGATTTACAACAGTTTGACCAATATTTAACGCAGTATCACAACGTTACAGCTATTGCCCAGGTGAGCAGTAGCATGGTACGTCAGTGGATGGTGCATTTGATGGAAGAAGGCAACTCTTCCCGCACGATAGTGCGAAAATTATCTTCATTAAAGGCGTTCTTTAAATATTTGCTGCGACAGAAGATTGTTGACCGTAACCCACTCGACAAAATTACGACTCCCAAGGTAAGTAAACGGCTGCCGGTTTTTGTCGAAGAACAGCAAATGGATGTTCTACTTGATGAAGTGTCTTTTGGAGAGGATTTTGATGGGATACGCAACCGGCTGATAATTGCTACCTTTTATTACACGGGTATACGATTATCGGAACTGATTCAGTTGAAAGTGCATGATGTGGATTTTTCACTCCGCACCATGAAAGTAATGGGAAAAAGGTCAAAGGAAAGGATTATCCCCCTTGCTCCGGTGTACATGGAGGACTTAAGACAGTATCTTCATATCCGGCAACAGATAGTTACTTCAGAGCCTTACCTGTTTGTAACCGACAAGGGAAAGGCATTATACCCGCGCCTGGTTCAGCGTATTGTAAGGTATTTTTTATCATTGGTTACCTCGGTCAACAAAAAAAGTCCGCATGTCATCCGGCATACTTTCGCCACCCAGTTGTTAAACCATGGGGCAAGTCTGAATGCTATCAAAGAGTTGCTGGGACATGCCAATCTGTCGGCAACGCAGATTTATACGCACAACACAATTGAACAATTACATAAAATTTATAAACAAGCCCACCCCCGGGCATAAACCAACGGAGGAAAGTGTTATGAACATCAACATTCAGTCGGTGCATTTTGATGCAGATCGTAAACTGATCGAGTTTACCAACAAGAAAATTGAGAAACTGGAAAAGTTCTACGACCATATCGTGGGGGCGCAGGTAACTTTCCGGCTCGACAAAAGCTCAACAGAAGATAATAAAATTGCCGAAATAAGACTCGAAATTCCCGGAAACCATGTGTTTGCCAAAAGGCAGTGCAAAACCTTTGAAGAGGCTGTAGATCAAGTAGTTGACGCCTTAAAGGTACAACTTACCAAGCATAAAGAAAAACAAAGAGGTGAATAAATTTTTTAAATTTATTTTGAAACCTGAACAAAAAGTTATACATTTGCCAACCCAAAAACAAAACAGCTTGGGGTAGAGGTCGAAACGGATTCTTTGAAATAATGAGGATAGTAACAGGTGGACGTTCGTGAAACGACATACAGGCCGATGTAGCTCAGTTGGTTAGAGCAGCTGATTTGTAATCAGCAGGTCGGGGGTTCAAGTCCGTCCATCGGCTCAAGTGTAGGGGAGATACCAAAGTGGCCAACTGGGGCAGACTGTAAATCTGTTGTCGTATGACTTCGGAGGTTCGAATCCTCCTCTCCCCACGGTAATTAAGGAAAAAAGTAAATATAATAAACCATAAGCGGGAGTAGCTCAGTTGGTAGAGCATAACCCTTCCAAGGTTAGGGTCGCGGGTTCGAGTCTCGTCTCCCGCTCTAAAGCCGTAATGGCATACCTTCGAAAACTGCCCTGAGTGGGAGGAACGAAGTGAAAATATTCTGCCGATGTAGCTCAGGGGTAGAGCACTTCCTTGGTAAGGAAGGGGTCACGAGTTCAATTCTCGTCATCGGCTCTTTTTGTTATTTTAGTGGCGTCAATTAATTAAAATTGAAATAAAAATAAAAGTAATAATCATCAAATTTTGAGTTATGGCAAAAGAAAAATTTGACAGGTCAAAACCTCATGTTAATATCGGTACGATTGGTCACGTTGACCATGGAAAGACTACGCTGACGGCTGCAATTACCAAGGTGTTGGCTAAACAAGGTCTTGCCGAAGAACGTTCGTTTGACTCTATTGACAATGCTCCTGAAGAAAAAGAGCGTGGTATTACCATCAATACGGCGCACGTTGAATATCAGACGAAAAACCGTCACTATGCACACGTAGACTGCCCGGGTCACGCCGACTACATCAAAAACATGGTTACTGGTGCTGCCCAGATGGACGGTGCTATCATCGTAGTTGCTGCTACCGATGGTCCCATGCCTCAAACCCGTGAACACATTCTGTTGGCTCGTCAGGTAAACGTGCCCAAAATTGTTGTTTTCATCAATAAGGTTGACCTGGTAGAAGACCCCGAAATGCTCGACCTGGTTGAAATGGAAATGCGTGAGCTCCTCAACTTCTACGGTTTCGACGGTGACAACGCTCCTATCATCCGTGGTTCGGCTCTGGGTGCCCTCAACGGTGATCCCAAATGGGAAGCTAAAGTCCTCGAATTGATGGATGCTGTTGATACTTATATTCCCCTGCCTCCTCGTGAAGTGGACAAACCTTTCCTTATGCCCGTTGAAGACGTATTCTCCATCACCGGTCGTGGTACAGTTGCTACCGGTCGTATCGAAACCGGTGTGGTACAAACTGGCGATGAAATGGAAATCGTTGGTCTTGGCGCTGAAAAGAAGAAAACAGTTATCACCGGTGTTGAAATGTTCCGTAAGATCCTCGACCGTGGTGAAGCTGGTGACAACGTAGGTCTGTTGCTTCGCGGTATCGATAAGGATGAAATCAAACGTGGTATGGTTATCGCTAAACCCGGTACCATCACTCCACATACCACCTTCAAAGCTGAGGTCTACATCCTTAAAAAAGAAGAAGGTGGACGTCATACCCCGTTCCACAACCACTATCGTCCGCAGTTCTATCTGCGTACACTCGACGTAACGGGTGAAATCGTTCTCCCCGAAGGTCGTGAAATGGTTATGCCTGGCGATAACGTATCTATTACCGTTAAGCTTATTTATCCGGTAGCATTGAACGTAGGTTTGCGTTTCGCTATCCGTGAAGGCGGTAGAACAGTTGGTGCCGGTCAGATTACCGAAATTGTCGAATAACTAACATATCAGTGCCGGTTGAGAAAATCCGAAACCGGCACTTTTACACGGGTGTAGCTCAGTTGGTAGAGCACTGGTCTCCAAAACCAGGTGTCGGGCGTTCGAGTCGCTCCTCCCGTGCAATGTTTTTAACTAATAGTCAATAAAATGAAGTTATTTGCCGGCATACAAAATTATTTCCGCGAATCGTACGCTGAGCTCGTCCAAAAAGTAACATGGCCTACCTGGAACGAATTGCAGGGGAGTGCTATTACCGTTATGGTAGCCTCTGTTGTAATTGCTATTATTGTGCTGGTAATGGACCTGGTCTTTAAATATGGAATGAACTTCGTCTATAGCATATTTTCATAAGACAGTAACTGAAAATGGGCGAAACAGAAAAAAAGTGGTATGTCCTGCGGGCTATCAGCGGGAAAGAAAAGAAAGTGAAGGAATTGATAGAAAACGAAGTTGCCCGCTTGCATCTCGAAGAATATATTTCGCAGGTATTGATACCTACTGAAAAAGTATACCAAATCAGAAATGGAAAAAAAATTAGCAAAGAGCGAATTTTTTTTCCGGGTTATGTATTGGTTGAGGCTCAGTTAGTTGGCGAAATACCTCATATTTTACGAAATATTCCTAATGTATTAGGATTTTTGGGGACCAAAGGCGATGAGCCTACTCCTTTACGGCTCTCGGAGGTTAACCGTATATTGGGTAAGGTCGATGAGTTGGCTCAAACCGGTGAAGAGTTAACCACACCTTTCTATGTAGGTGAGCCAGTAAAGGTTATTGATGGCCCCTTTAGTGGATTTACGGGCGTAATTGATGCTGTTAATGAAGAAAAGAAGAAACTCAAGGTCATGGTTAAAATTTTCGGAAGAAAAACACCCGTGGAATTGAGTTTTATGCAGGTTGAACGAGAATGATCTTGGAAAAAGCTGTTTTGTACCGTTAAAGTTTTGTTTCTCCTCTCGGAAACAAATGCTTCCCTTTAATGGTAATAAAAAAAAACAGTTCATTATACAATAATTGATAAATATGGCAAAAGAAGTAGTAGCACAGATTAAACTGCAAATAAAGGGTGGAGCTGCCAATCCTTCACCACCGGTAGGGCCTGCCTTGGGTTCGAAAGGGGTTAATATTATGGAGTTTTGTAAGCAGTTTAATGCTCGTACACAAAATATGGCGGGAAAGGTTATACCGGTTATTATTACCGTGTATTCCGACAAGTCATTTGATTTTGTGACGAAAACTCCCCCTGCAGCCGTACAACTTATGGAAGCTGCCAAAGTACAAGGAGGTTCTGCAGAACCCAACCGCAATAAGGTGGGAACGGTGACGTGGGATCAGATTAAAGAGATTGCACAAAACAAAATGCCCGATCTCAATTGTTTTACCCTTGAAAGTGCCATGAAAATGGTTGCAGGTACCGCCCGTAGCATGGGTATTACCATCACGGGTGAAAGACCTTTCTAAAAATTTTTAATAGGACGAACAAATGGCAAGATTGACAAAAAACAGAAAGTTAGCTTTGTCAAAGATCGACCCCGAGAAACAATACAAACTTCAGGAAGCCGCTGCATTGCTTAAAGAGATTACTACAACAAAATTTGATGCATCGGTCGATATTGATGTTCGGTTAGGGGTCGACCCGCGTAAAGCTAATCAAATGGTTCGTGGGGTTGTAACTTTGCCCAATGGTACAGGTAAACAGGTTCGCGTTTTGGTATTGTGTACACCGGATAAGGAACAGGAAGCTAAGGAAGCAGGTGCCGACTATGTTGGTCTGGACGAGTACATTGAAAAAATTAAAAATGGCTGGACCGATGTCGATGTTATCATTACAGTACCTGCAGTAATGGCTAAAATCGGTGCACTGGGTAAAATTTTGGGCCCGCGCGGACTTATGCCTAATCCCAAAAGCGGCACAGTAACCATGGAAGTGGGTAAAGCTGTGAGGGAAGTTAAGATGGGTAAAATCGACTTTAAGGTTGATAAGTATGGTATTATACACTCTTCTATTGGCAAGGTTTCCTTTGAACCTGCTAAGATTGTAGAGAATGCTAAGGAGTTTATCAATACCATTATCAAACTTAAACCCTCCTCGGCTAAGGGAACCTACATTAAGAGTGTAACCCTTTCCTCTACCATGAGTCCGGGCTTAAAAATCGACCCCAAAAGTGTTACTGAGTAATATGCTTGAATGTTATGAAGCGAGAAGAAAAAAATGCGATTATCGACCATTTGGTAGAACAAATACAAACGTACAAGCACTTTTATATTACTGATATAGGTGGCTTAAACGCTACCGATACCAGTTTGCTCCGCCGTAAATGCTTCGAAAAAGAGGTGAAATTGATGGTAGTCAAAAACACCTTGTTAAAGAAAGCATTGGAACGGATCAACGGAGAAGTATATGAGCCCTTGTACGGTGTATTGAAAGACTCTACTTCTTTGATGCTCAGTACTACTGGGAATGCCCCAGCCAGACTCATCAAAGATTTCAGGAGTAAGGATAAGACCAAACCTGTATTAAAGGCTGCTTTTGTCGAAGAGTCCATTTATATTGGCGATAATCAGCTCGAAGCACTCGTCAACCTTAAGTCGAAAAACGAACTTTTGGGCGATGTTATCGGTCTGTTGCAGTCGCCGGCTAAGAATGTACTCTCGGCCTTACTGTCGGGTAAAAATACCCTTGGCGGTATTGTAAAAACACTTTCTGAACGTACAGAATAAAAAAAATTAGTTAGTAACTTTAAAATTATTATAACAATGGCAGATGTTAAAGTTTTAGCAGAACAGCTTGTAAATCTTACTGTTAAAGAAGTAAATGAGCTTGCAAAAATACTGAAAGAAGAATATGGCATTGAGCCGGCAGCTGCTGCTGTTGCCGTTGCTGCTGCTCCTGCTGCAGGTGGTGGTGCTGCTGGTGAAGCCGCTGCTGAAAAAACAACCTTCGATGTTATCCTTAAGAGCGCTGGCGGTGCTAAATTGCAAGTAGTAAAACTCGTAAAAGATATTACCGGACTTGGCCTGAAAGAAGCTAAAGACCTCGTCGATGGTGCTCCTAAAGCAATTAAAGAAGGTGTATCCAAAGAAGAAGCAGAATCAATTAAAGCACAGCTTACAGAAGCCGGAGCAGAAGTTGAACTTAAGTAATATCTGTTTCAATAGAACATCGGGTTTAAGGTATTCTGCCCCGCAGTTATACCTTAAGCCTTTTTCTTGTTTTATTCATAGCGTTCACTTAATCCGTTAAAAAAGATGGCTTCAAATCAGGTAGTTGAAAGAATCAGTTTTGCCAGAACAAAAAAACAATTCCAGTACCCCGATTTTCTGGAGGTACAACTTAAGTCCTTTGCCGACTTCTTTCAGTTGGAAACAACACCCGAAAATAGAAAAAACGAAGGACTTTACAAAGTTTTTCTGGAAAATTTTCCGATTACGGATACGCGTAACCAGTTTGTACTCGAATTTCTCGATTATTATATCGACCCCCCACGGTATACCATTGAAGAGTGCCTGGAACGGGGTTTGACCTATAGCGTACCCCTTAAAGCTAAATTAAAACTTTATTGTACCGATCCCGAGCACGAGGATTTTGAAACCATTATCCAAGAGGTATACCTGGGTACTATCCCCTATATGACGCCTAGGGGTACTTTTGTTATTAACGGTGCTGAACGTGTAGTGGTTTCACAGTTACATCGTTCACCGGGCGTTTTCTTTGCCCAGAGTGTGCACCCCAACGGTACAAAACTTTATTCTGCGCGTATCATCCCATTTAAGGGGTCGTGGATAGAGTTCGCTACCGACACAAACAATGTGATGTTTGCTTACATCGATCGTAAGAAAAAAGTCCCTGTAACTACCCTGTTGCGAGCTATCGGTTTTGAAAGTGATAAAAGCATTCTCGAAATTTTTGATTTAGCCGATGAAATTAAAGTCTCTAAAGCCGCTTTGAAAAAAGTGGTAGGCCGTCGGCTGGCCGCCAGAGTGTTGAAATCGTGGGTAGAAGACTTTGTGGATGAAGATACTGGCGAAGTGGTCTCGATCGAACGTAATGAAGTCATTATCGATCGGGAAACTGTACTTGAAAACGAACACATTGACCTTATTGTTGATGCTGGCGTGGACACCATTCTTTTACATAAGGAAACGGCCAATATCAACGATTATGCTATCATATACAATACACTTCATAAAGACCCATCTAACTCCGAAAAAGAAGCTGTTCTTCATATTTATCGTACTATTCGTGGTTCGGAACCACCCGATGAAGCTACTGCACGTGATGTTATCGAAAAATTGTTCTTTTCCGATAAACGTTACGATCTTGGCGATGTAGGCCGTTTCCGGATGAACCGGAAGTTGGGGCTTAACATTCCCAGTGAAGTGCGGGTGCTTACTAAAGAAGATATTATCAGCATTATAAAATACCTGATTGAGCTTAGCAATTCCAAAGCCGATGTCGATGATATTGACCACTTGAGCAACCGGCGTGTACGTACCGTTGGGGAGCAACTCTATAACCAATTCAGTGTAGGGCTTGCCCGTATGGCGCGTACTATCCGTGAACGCATGAATGTCCGCGACAACGAGGTGTTTACGCCGATTGAACTTATTAATGCTAAAACACTCTCGTCGGTTATTAATTCATTCTTTGGGACTAACCAGCTCTCGCAGTTCATGGATCAAACCAACCCATTAGCCGAGATGACCCACAAACGTCGTTTGTCGGCACTGGGTCCCGGAGGGTTGTCACGCGAAAGAGCCGGTTTCGAAGTTCGTGACGTACACTATACCCACTACGGACGCCTTTGTCCTATCGAAACACCCGAAGGTCCCAATATCGGGCTTATCAACTCGTTGTGCGTTTACGCCAAAATTAATGAACTGGGCTTTATCGAAACCCCATATCGTAAGGTAGAAAACGGAAAAGTTGATTTATCGGATGAGGGGGTTATATACCTCAGTGCCGAGGATGAGGAAGGTAAGATTATCGCTCAGGCGAATGCCTCAGTGGCCGATGATGGTACGCTCCTCGAGCAGCGTATCAAGGCTCGTCTCGAAGCTGATTATCCCTCTGTTTCGGCCGATCAGGTTAATCTGATGGACGTTGCCCCAAATCAGATCGCTTCCATTGCTGCTTCTCTTATCCCCTTCCTCGAACACGACGACGCTAACCGAGCCCTCATGGGTTCTAACATGATGCGTCAGGCTGTACCGTTGTTGCAGCCCGAGGCTCCTATTGTGGGTACAGGTATTGAAGGACAGGTGGTTCAAGATTCCAGAATACATCTTACCGCCGAAGGCGATGGCGTGGTCGAATATGTCGATGCAAATGAAATAAAAATACGGTACAACCTTACCGAGGAAGAAAAGTTCGTATCGTTCGATGATCCCGTCAAGACCTATAAACTTACCAAGTTCCTTAAAACCAACCAGAATACCTGTATCAACCTTCGCCCCATTGTACGCAAAGGGGATAAGGTAAAACAGGGACAGATACTTACCGAAGGCTACGCTACCCAGAACGGCGAACTGGCTTTAGGACGTAACCTGATGGTGGCTTTTATGCCATGGAAGGGATACAACTTTGAGGATGCTATCGTGATCAGCGAAAGGGTTGTTCGCGAAGATCTTTTTACCTCGATTCATATCGAGGAATATTTGCTCGAGGTCCGCGATACCAAGCGTGGGCTCGAAGAACTTACAGCCGACATCCCCAATGTTAGCGAAGAGGCTACCAAAAACCTTGATGAAAATGGTATTATCCGAATTGGGGCTGAAGTAAAACCCGGAGATATCCTTATTGGCAAAATAACACCAAAAGGAGAATCGGATCCTACACCGGAAGAAAAACTTCTCCGTGCTATCTTCGGTGATAAGGCTGGCGATGTTAAAGATGCATCCTTGAAAGCTTCGCCATCGCTCGATGGTATTGTCATTGACAAAAAACTCTTTTCGCGAGCCATCAAAGATAAAAAAGGAACTAAAGCTGCAAATGAAAAGGTTTTGCTGGAAAAAATTGAAGATGAATTTAAACAGCAGATCGATGAGCTTAATACCAAAATGGTCGATAAGCTGTTTGTACTTGTCAATGGCAAGACCTCGCAGGGAGTTAAGGACTATTACAATGTAGATGTAATCCCCAAGGGAGTTAAATTTACTACTAAAGTTCTGCAGGAACTTAATTTCTTGAATGTCAATCCCAATAAGTGGACCACCGATAAGGACAAGAACCAGCTGATCCGACAGTTGTTTCACAATTACATGCTCAAATACAAAGAAATAGAGAGTGTGTATAAACGTAAAAAATATACTCTTACGATTGGGGACGAGTTACCTGCAGGAATTGTTCAGCTGGCTAAGGTTTACATAGCTCGTAAACGAAAGATTAAGGTGGGCGATAAAATGGCAGGTCGTCACGGAAACAAGGGTATTGTATCACGGATTGTACGTGTCGAAGATATGCCGTTCCTCGAAGACGGCACGCCTGTAGATATAGTGCTCAATCCTTTGGGGGTACCTTCCCGTATGAACCTGGGGCAGATATACGAAACTGTTCTTGGTTGGGCGGGCAAAGTGTTGGGGGTTAAATTTTCCACTCCCATTTTCGATGGGGCTACCATTGAACAGATTACCGAATACACCAATAAAGCTGGATTACCTCCTTATGGCATTACCTATCTGTACGATGGAGGTACAGGCGAACGTTTCGACCAGCCAGCTACGGTGGGGGTAATTTATATGCTCAAACTGGGCCATATGGTTGATGATAAGATGCATGCCCGTTCTATTGGGCCGTATTCTCTTATCACGCAACAACCTCTTGGCGGTAAGGCTCAGTTTGGTGGTCAGCGATTCGGGGAAATGGAAGTCTGGGCACTCGAAGCATTTGGCGCTGCAAATATTTTGCAGGAAATTCTTACCATCAAGTCCGACGATGTGATAGGCCGGGCCAAAGCTTACGAAGCCATCGTAAAAGGCGAACCTATGCCAACCCCTGGTATTCCCGAGTCGTTCAACGTACTCCTCCACGAACTCAGAGGATTAGGATTGAGTGTTAACCTGCTCAACTAAGCTTAAATTTTTGGGTAGTGTATTGTTGTTATAATTGAAAAAAATAATCATATGTCGTTTAAAAAAGATAACAAGCCGGCAACTTTTTCCAGGATAAGCATTGGGCTGGCTTCACCGGAAGAAATTCTGGAACATTCCAGCGGTGAGGTCCTCAAGCCTGAGACGATCAATTACCGCACCTACAAGCCTGAACGCGACGGATTGTTTTGTGAACGAATCTTTGGTCCTGTAAAGGACTATGAATGTCATTGCGGAAAATATAAACGCATACGGTACAAGGGAATTGTGTGCGACCGCTGTGGTGTTGAGGTTACCGAGAAAAAAGTTCGTCGCGAACGCATGGGGCACATCAATCTGGTAGTGCCTGTGGCTCATATCTGGTATTTCAGATCTATTCCCAACAAGATAGGATATCTATTAGGGCTGCCCAGCAAAAAGCTCGATGCTGTTATCTACTACGAACGTTACATTGTTGTCCAGCCGGGGATTAAGGCTTCGGAAGGAATCAATGTTTACGATCTGCTTAGCGAAGAAGAATATATCGAAATTATAGAGTCTCTGCCCAAGGAAAATCAGTATCTCGACGATAGCGATCCCAACAAGTTTATTGCTAAGATGGGGGCCGAGGCCATTGAGATGCTTCTCAAAAGAATTGATCTGGACGAACTGTCTTATTCACTTCGTCATCAGGCAAGTACCGAATCGTCTCAGCAGCGTAAGGCTGAGGCACTGAAACGGTTACAGGTCGTGGAGGCTTTCAGGGAATCGCGCGAAGTTAACAAGCCCGAATGGATGATTTGCAAGGTTATTCCCGTTATCCCCCCTGAATTACGCCCTCTGGTACCCCTCGATGGCGGAAGATTTGCAACCTCCGACCTGAATGACCTGTATCGTAGGGTGATCATTCGCAACAACCGACTCAAACGTCTTCTCGAAATAAAAGCTCCTGAAGTCATTCTTCGTAACGAAAAACGTATGCTTCAGGAAGCTGTTGACTCGCTTTTTGATAACTCGCGTAAATCGAGTGCCATAAAGTCAGAGGCCAACCGGCCATTGAAATCTCTTTCCGATAGCTTAAAAGGTAAGCAGGGGCGGTTCCGTCAGAACCTTCTGGGTAAACGTGTCGACTATTCGGGACGTTCGGTTATTGTCGTCGGCCCTGAGCTTAAGCTCCACGAGTGCGGATTGCCTAAGGATATGGCGGCCGAACTTTATAAACCTTTTATCATCCGTAAGCTCATCGAAAGAGGTATTGTAAAGACCGTAAAGTCGGCTAAGAAGATCGTTGATCGTAAGGATCCTGTTGTATGGGATATCCTCGAAAATATTCTGAAAGGGCATCCGGTGCTTCTCAACCGTGCTCCTACTCTGCACCGTTTGGGTATCCAGGCTTTTCAGCCCAAACTTATCGAGGGTAAGGCTATTCAGCTGCACCCATTGGTATGTACGGCATTTAACGCCGACTTCGATGGTGACCAAATGGCAGTGCATCTACCGTTGGGCAATGCTGCTATCCTTGAAGCCCAGTTGTTGATGCTGGCATCGCACAATATCCTTAACCCTGCCAATGGTGCTCCGATTACCGTTCCTTCGCAGGACATGGTTTTGGGACTCTACTATATGACCAAGCCGCGTAAAAGTACTCCGGACAACCCCGTTAAGGGTGAGGGGATGACTTTTTACTCGCCCGAGGAGGTTATTATTGCCTATAATGAAAAACGGGTGGATCTGCATGCTATCATTAAGGTTCGTCTAAATGAAGATGTTGTACAAGATCCGCAATCCAGAATTATCGAGACCACAGTTGGCCGGGTGCTTTTTAACGAAGTCGTTCCGAAAGAAGTAGGGTATATCAATGAAATACTTACCAAAAAGTCGCTGCGCGACATCATTGCCAAGGTTTTAAAGAAAACCGGTACTTCGCGTACTGCCAAATTTCTCGATGATATCAAGGACTTAGGTTTCACCATGGCATTCCGCGGAGGTTTGTCGTTCAACCTTGCAGACGTCATTGTCCCCGCTGAAAAAGAACAATTGATTCAGGAGGGATATCGTCAGGTCGACGAAGTGATGGAAAACTACAACAACGGGTTTATCACCAACAATGAAAGGTACAACCAGATTATCGATATCTGGACACATACCAATGCCCGCATTACCAATATTCTGCTGAAGGAGTTGAGTGCTCACAAGCAGGGATTCAATCCTGTGTATATGATGCTCGACTCTGGTGCTCGTGGTTCGAAGGAACAGATACGTCAGCTCTCGGGTATGCGTGGTCTGATGGCAAAACCGCAAAAATCTGGCTCGACTACCAGCGAAATTATCGAGAACCCTATTCTCTCGAACTTTAAGGAAGGCTTGAGTGTGCTCGAGTACTTTATATCGACACACGGTGCCCGTAAGGGGTTGGCCGATACGGCACTTAAGACAGCCGACGCTGGTTATCTTACCCGCCGTCTGGTTGATGTATCGCAGGATGTTATCATTACCGAAAATGACTGTGGTACACTTCGTGGTTTGGTGGCTACTGCAATCAAAAATAACGAAGAAGTTGTAGAATCGTTGTACGAAAGGATTCTCGGACGTACGTCGGTACATGATGTATATCATCCGCTCACGGGTGAACTCATTGTTGCTGCCGGTGAGGAGATAACCGAGGAAATAGCTCAGGTTATTGAGGATTCGCCCATTGAGCAGGTTGAGATACGTTCGGTACTTACCTGCGAGTCGCGAAAAGGGGTATGTGCCAAATGTTACGGACGTAATCTGGCAACAGGCCGGATGGTTCAGATTGGTGAGGCTGTGGGAGTGATTGCTGCACAGAGTATTGGTGAACCTGGTACACAGCTTACGCTTCGGACCTTCCACGTGGGTGGGGTCGCCGGTAACATTGCTACCGAATCCAAAATTGTGGCTAAGTACGATGGTATTGTTGAAATTGAAGAGTTGCGTACTGTTGAGTACGAAACCGATAACGGCCCTGTAGATATTGTCATTGGACGAATGGCCGAGGTGCGTGTTGTGGATAAAAATACCGGCATTATCCTTACAAATAATTCTATCCCCTACGGTTCGAAGCTCTATGTGAAGAACGGTTCAACTATTACCAAAGGAACAGTAATATGTGAGTGGGATCCCTTCAATGCGCTCATTATCTCCGAAGTTACCGGTAAAGCAGAATTTGAGTCGGTAATTGATGGGGTTACTTATCGTGAAGAATCTGATGAGCAGACCGGTTATCGCGAAAAAGTTATCATTGAATCAAGGGACAAAACCAAGAACCCAGCTGTAAAAATTATTGGCGAGGGGGATATCATGCGTTCGTATAACCTGCCTGTGGGTGCTCACATCATGGTCGAAGAGGGACAAACGGTTAAGGCGGGTGAGATAATTGCAAAGATACCTCGTGCAGTGGGTAAAGCGGGTGACATCACCGGTGGTTTGCCTCGTGTGACCGAACTTTTCGAAGCACGTAATCCGTCTAACCCTGCTATTGTGGCCGAAATTGATGGTGAGGTAACCTTTGGCAAGGTAAAACGTGGTAACCGTGAAATAATAATCACCTCACGATCGGGTGAAGTTAAGAAATATCTGGTTCCGCTGTCGAAACAAATCCTCGTTCAGGAAAACGACTACGTAAAAGCCGGTACTCCGCTCTCCGACGGTGCTATAACCCCTTCGGATATTCTTACAATCAAAGGGCCTACAGCCGTTCAGGAATATATTGTCAACGAAATTCAGGAAGTATATCGTTTGCAGGGGGTTAAAATCAATGATAAACATTTCGAGGTAATTGTCCGGCAAATGATGCGTAAGGTCGAAATCATTGATCCGGGTGATACCAAATTCCTCGAAAAACAGTTGGTCGACAAGTGGGAGTTCATGGAAGAGAATGACTGGATTTACGGCAAGAAGGTTGTTGTTGATCCGGGGGATTCGACAACCCTTAAGGCTGGCCAAATCATTACCGCCCGCAAGTTAAGGGATGAAAATTCCATGCTCAAGCGTAAAGATCTTCGGTTGGTTGAAGCCCGCGATGCAATACCTGCTACCTCGAGTCAGGTACTTCAGGGGATTACGCGTGCTGCACTGCAAACACAAAGCTGGATTTCTGCTGCCTCGTTCCAGGAAACCACCAAGGTACTCAACGAAGCTGCTATCTATGGCAAGGTTGACAATCTCGAAGGGTTGAAGGAAAATGTTATTGTGGGCCATCAGATTCCGGCAGGAACAGGGCTGCGTGAATATCAGAATATTATTGTGGGTTCAATGGAAGAATTTGAGCAGCTTATGTCCAGCAATAAAGATGCAACGCAGGTTGTTGAAGAATGAGCAATAAATTGGTAATTCAGAAGCAGGGTACATGGTTTGCATGCCCTGCTTTTTTTGTTGGTAGCATCCCCAAAAGTGTGTATGGACATTATTATTTCCTTTTTGCTCGGCGAAGTCTGTGACTTCGTTGCATGTTAAATGTTGCACCTGCGTAGCAAATAAATTTTGCCGATACTTTCCAAAACTCATTCTGGTCCATCGTGGTCCTTACATTTTTCCTTTGCATTCTTTGCGGTTATTCTAACAGTTAGATAATCAGCAACTTATTATTCTTTTCGAATGAGCGGAAAGATATCTTGTGCCGAATGTATATCATTCACCCTGTGCCTAATTCAAAAAAATGAAATCCGTAGCCTAAATGGCCACGGATTTCGATCTTAACAGAGACTACTGTGATTATTTTTTGATCAGCATCCCTTTACCTATTTCATTTTGCGAGCTATTGATTTTTACAATAAACGATCCGGCAGGCAGAGATTTAATGTTCAGAGGGATGTTGTGGTTGCCTTTGTTGAGGTACTGATCGTATCGGGCGACCAATCTACCCGACAGGTCAATGATCTCGATATTGACCATTCCATTGTTAGGCGTGTGGAACGACAGTGTTAATCGGTCATTGGCCGGGTTGGGATACATACTGAATGCAGATTGACTTGCAACATCTCGTATGCCGGTGACTGTGATCTGCTGGCAATAGGTGCTCGAATCACCCGTTACCGGATCGGTAGCGGTTACGCACACCGTGTATGTACCCGGTTGATTATATACATGCGTGGGGGTGGATGAGGTGGTTGAAGTGCTACCGTCGCCAAAGTCCCATTTCAGTCGGGCAGCTTCCCCTAAACCAGCACCGATGAAATCGACCGGATATCCGCCTGCTTTCTTGCTAAAGTTGTTGGTGCGATAATCGAACATATAGAGTAAGGTATCGGGCATGCCGACATTTACGACTTTGTAGGTATACGACTCGCATCCACTGGGGGTGGCAATATCGAGCGAAATCAGGTAATAACCATTATCATTATATACATGTTCGCTGTTGGCTGTAGTGGCTGTACCTCCATCGCCAAAGCTCCAGAAATATTGGTTGGGATTACCTACGGATTTATCCACCACCATTACCTTCTTGTTGCCAGCATCGATCATAAATCCAAAGTTGGCTTCGCAACGGATTTCGTCCGATATACCTACCTTAATACGTTTGCAGGTCATATTGGGGATGTTGTCGTCGTTCCATACCGTAAGGCATACATTGTACGCACCAGATCTGTTGTAGGTTTTTTCGGGGTTAGCCTGATTGCTGATGGTACCATCGCCAAAGTCCCAGATATAATCGACGATATTTCCTTTTGATTTGTCGGAGAAGCTAACTTTTTTGTTTGTATGATCGGCTATATAGGCAAAGTCGGCCTGACAGTCGATACCCCTGCCAGTGATAAGCACGATGGTTTCGAAATAATCCAGACACCAGGTATTGGGATTATAGGCAGTGAGACCGATGGTATAGTATCCCGGTTGTTTAAAGGTATGTGAAGGATTGACATCGGTACTATAGGTACCATCGCCAAATTCCCAGAGATACAACAGGCTATCGCCAACCGATTGGTTAATACACCATGCCTTGTTGGTGGAGGAGTCAACATAGTAGGCGAAGTTGGCCGAACATTCCATTTCACCCACTTGAATTTCTTTGGAGGTATAATCCATGCAGAGGGTGTTTAAATCGTATACTACCAGCCACACTTCGTGTTTGCCGGCGTTATCGAAGGTTTTAGTTACAGTACTGGTTTCGGCATAGTCGCCGTCGTCGAAGATCCAGTAAAAATAGGGATTGTTGCCAGCTTTACCACTGAAGCTAAGGTTGACTGTACGGGAAGCTGCATCGACAGAATAGGCAAAGTCGGCTTTACAATCGACCGAACCAATCTGGATGTATTCGGTATAGGAGTCGGCACAGTCGGAACCGCTTTTACGCACGGTAAGGGTAACTGCGTAATACCCATCGGCGGCGTAAGCATGAGCCGGCGATACTTCGTTTGAAGCTGTACCATCGCCAAAGTCCCAGTAAACCTTATCGTAGTCACCGCTGCTGCGATTGGTAAATGAGACGTTTTTACCGCTGATCCGTGAGATAAATGAAGCCACGGCCGAGCAGTTGCTGTTTCCTACCCAGATGGTCTGACAACTGCTGCTGCTTGCCCCTGCAGCATTGGTAACCGTCAGACATACGCTATATTGACCTGCCTTGTTATAAGTTTTCTGGGGATTAGTTTCGCTGCTGTATGTACCATCCCCAAAGGTCCAGTACCATTTGGTGGGCTTGCCTTTTGAGGCGTCGGAGAAGATGAAGGTGCTGTTATCCTCGCTATAATAATCAAAACCCGAGGCTAACATATTATTGATATCTCCTACCACTACCGTCTTGGTAATCTCGTCCCAACACGACGTATCCTGGGAAGAATTGTATATCCATAGATAGACCGTATAAATACCGTCAGAAGCGTATGTATGGGTTGGACTATTTTCCTCACTGTAGCCATAGTCGCCAAAATCCCAGTACGTATTTTGAGCCCCCGTAGACAGGTTGGTAAATATAACTGTTTGACCATTAACGGATGCCGTAAAATCGGCTTTACATCCAACATTCCCAATGGTTACCCTTTGCTCATAGCTTTGTACACAGTTGTTGGTGGCATCATAAACGGTGAGTTTGATGGTATAAATGCCCTCTTTGGCGTAGGTGTGGGAGCCGGGGTTATAGACAGTGCTTGTATCACCATCGCCAAAGTCCCATAGGTATGTCTTCCCTTCTTCTGAATAATTGTATAAAGAAATGGTCTTTGGGATAGTATCGTAATAATAGTAGAAAGAAGCATAGCAATTTAAACTGCCTGTAGTAACATTAGTGTAATACCAACCGGTATTGCAATCGTCGCTTGCTTTATAAGCATTAACCCAAATGGAGATATAATCGTCGGTAGGTAGATCGACGGTTAAGGTACTATCGGTGGTAGTGGTGTCGGTATAAATACTACCACCTGATATTTCCCAATAATAGGTAAAGCCGGTATCTTTTATTCCCTTGAGCGTGAATTGGTAGGTGTTTTTAGCTGAATCTGTTTTGGCATAATCCAAAGAAAGGTTGGTAGGGCATGGCTTTCCGTACACGTAGAATTCAATCGTGTCGGTAGTACTACAATATTGGCCTTTGGAGACCACTATCAGCGTGTCCAATCCCGCTTTGGAGAAAGTATAGTTCTTTGAAAACGAATAATTTGTAGTATTTAATTCAAAACTATCCAGTAGCGAACCTTTGTAGTATAGATTTACCGAAATATTAGATTCATCGGAATTGTATGTGGAAGCATAAAATGATATGGTATAGGGAATATAATTATAATTGCTATCATAAGCAGCGTAGGCATATGCATCTACGGCACAATTTTTATTTAAAAATTTAAGGTTTCCATAATCGGGCATATAGACTGCAGTACTGCAATTTTCGGCCGTATTGATAAAATAGGCATAAGGGTAGCGATAATTAGTTCCACTGGGATTATTCAAGGAATAGGTATGTGCTATATCCACAGTGCCGCTTACAGAGAGAAGCGTATCCCCTTCAGCTGGGTCATAATCATCAAATACCAAACGAACCTTGTCGGCACTTAACGGGGTAATACGGAATTTGGCATAGCCGGTATTGTACTGTGTTTCTACTGTATCCAGCGTTCCGGTAGCTGGGCAGGTAGAAGATATATTAACATAAGAATAAGTCGAAATAGAGTTGCCGGCAGTATCGTTGGCATACAGGTAAATATAATAATATCCACTTAAATTAAAGGTATAGGAGAAAGATGTTGCACTTGAGCTATAAACTAAATTTTCGTAATCATCATAAATATCCCACTCTAATGAACTAAAAGAGTCGACAGAACAAAAGTTAGAAATAGCCTCAAAATTATATACGTTTGACGCTATTTGGGTTTGCTGTATAGATAGATCACAGATTTGTGCTTTTACTCCGGATAGCCCTATCAACATCCCTGCCATCAAGGCTATCCAGCGCCATGGATGGCGCTTCCTACTGTGTAAATTTGTTGCCATAATATTTAGGTTTTAGGTGATTAAAAAAAATGTTTTATGTTATTCTCAATGAAAAAAATTCGAATGGGCAAATATGCAATAAAAACATTCAGAGAAAGCCAAAAGTTCACTTAATGGAAATTGCAAGCAGGTGAAACTTATTTTAATGATAAAAATCCGAAAAAAGTAACCCCTTCCTTAGGAAAAAAAACGTTTTCCCAGAGCAACGAATCGCTACTGCAAGAAAAAAGCAAACCATTCAAATGACGTAAATGTAAAGTTAGGACAATAAAACAGCAAAAGCAAGTAAAAAATTTGAATGTACAGAAAAACTTAATTAATGGATATTGTAAAGGAATACCTTGGGTGATAGTTTATTTAATTATCTGGCATTGCATGGCCCAGAGAAGATGAAAACATTGAACTATATGGTTTTGTGAAAATTTTGCCAAAAAAACAAAAAACTGTTTATATTTACATAAAAAATCAGTGTAGATGGGGTTATATATTGAAAAAACCAGTCATACGCCGGGGATACAGTTCGAGGATGGAAGGCTTACCATTGTCGGGCGTTCTATTCCCGAGGATAGCATTGGTTTTTTCGAACCTCTTTTTAATGAACTGATGGATTATCTTAAGCATCCTGCTCTTCATACCGAAGTGAATCTAATGCTTGAATATTCCAATAGCAGTACCAACAGGGTTTTGGTATCCCTTTTTGAGCTTTTGCGCGAGGCGCATTCATCGGGGCACAGTGTTACGGTCAACTGGTATTATGTGGCCGAGGATAAGGGGATGTACGAATTGGGTACCGACCTGAAAGATATATCGGGGTTGCCTTTTGCCCTCATCGAGGTGGATGAATTTCCGGAATATCATCCGTAAATCAATTCATAAGTTAGTGACTACCTTTTTGGTTATACTTACCTTCTTTTCTTAGCCTCGTCGGCCGGCTGGAGCTCACAAGTTGGTTTCATCTGTTTGTTGTGATTACAGCGTCAACAGGGCTGTTTCGTCAGGAATAGTAACCTAATGCGCAGGGTTTATTCTTCGTCTTCTTCAAGTTCCATACGCAGGGCTACCATCTTAATGGCCGCAATGGCAGCTTCTTCTCCCTTATTGCCCAGCGATCCGCCTGCTCTTTCCTTGGCCTGCTCGTAGGTATTGGTGGTAAGCACCCCAAAGATGAAGGGAATACCAAATTGTAGGTTCAGCTCGGTAATGCCGTGGGTTACCGATTGACACACATACTGAAAATGGGGCGTTTCGCCCTGAATTACACACCCCAGACAAATAACAGCATCGACATCGGTATATTCGGCCAGAAATTGGGCGCCGAGGGTTAACTCAAAACTTCCTGGTACGCGCTTAATGATAATGTTCGAGGGTAGAGCCCCTTTAGCTACAAGGGTATTATAAGCTCCTTCAAGCAGAGCATCGGTTATCTCAGCATGCCATTCCGAGACGACGATGCCAAACGACATGGAAAGAGCACTGGGAATATGATTGAACCGGGGTTTGCGTACGGTAGCCATAAGTTCGGTAAATCACTGCTTTTTAAGAAGAAGTTCGGCACGGGTAATGTACTTATCGATCAGGCGTGCCTCAGTCGAACGCGGATATTCTTTTTTGATGGTTTGATATATTTCCAGCGCTTCGTTGTAATTCTTTTGCAATTCGCATATGCCGGCTGCTTTCATTAGGTAAATGGGGGCAGTGAAATCGTTGTCGCCCTTGTGGGCAGCTTTGTAGTAATATTTTAATGCTTTCTTGTAATCGCCCAGTTCGGCATAGGCATCACCCATGGCGCCATAGGATATGGGCCGAATAAGTTTGTCGCTGCTGTGAAATTTCTTGAGCTGGTCAATAGCTTCCTGAAATTTTCCCAGATGCAGATAACAAATGCCTGCGTAATAGTGTGCCAGATTAGCGCTTGAGGTAATTCCATACTCGTCAATAATTTTCAGAAAACCCCAATTGTTGCCATCGCCGTTCAGGGCCAGATTAAAGGAGTCGCGCTCGAAATAGCGTTCGGCCATAAACATTTGTTCCTGAGCTTCTTTTTCCATTGGGCCTACGTATGCCTTCTTATAAAGGTAAAAACCGCCAATCAGGACTACTATGGCTGCTAAGACTATGGTAATAATCTTTTTGTTGTTTTCAAAAAACAGTTCCACTGAACTTAAAGCATGGGCTACCCCCTCGGTAGTAGCAGTCGTTTGTTCTTTCTTTTCTGCCATTTTTGTATGGTTTATAAAGTAGGTGGCAAATGTAATGGTTTTTTTGGAAAAAGTAAACTTTGGGTGGGTTTAAAATATTTTTTACATCAACTCTGATAATGTTCGTTTCATTCCTTGACGATAAAAGCTCCTTTAATGCCGCATCGTATTCGGAACTGATTTGCTTGTTCATAGTCAAAGGGTCCTACGCGGTACTTGTACCAATAGTCGATCAGGGTTTCGACTACTTTCAGAGTATCCGATACCAGTTCAGCCAGCTGCCATTTGCTTAAGGGTACACGGCATGCGGCTATTTGTACCCAGTAACGGCCTATACTTCTATTAAAACTTGTTACTGCAGGGGAAGGACGGTTTTCTTTAGCCACATCTTCTGTAATGCTTTCAGAATAGTTGGTAGTATTATCTACATTTTCTTGAGGGTAATGATCGGAGTTAACGGATTGACTTAAAGCAAGCTTATGAAGGTACAGTTGTGATGTCGACTTATCTGTTGTCGTTATCTCCTGTTTCCTTGTGTTAGTGGGCTCGAGGATAACCTGGTTCCGGATGACATTTTGCAAAGAGTCGTTTCGTTTTTTGTTTTTCATTTTTGTTTGATCGTCGGATTCGAGGGGGGTGGTTCGGTAAATTTCGTAAGCTTTCTCTATGAGTTCGGTGGCCTGTATAAATTTTTCAAGAGCATTTTTAAGAATTCGTAATTTTCCGGTGGCATCCTGTACCCGTTCGTATTCATTGAATTCGTTTTGGGCGGCGATGTATATATCCCTTGCCTGAGAGGAAAGGTCGACCGCAACCGATACCTCTTCCGGATCGCCCTTGAATTTTGTCCAAAACTCGTAAATATGGGATGAATACGTCTCGTATATCGTACGATAATTGCCAATGCGTTCGCGATACAGCGGAATGAGTTTTTCTGCATTTTCTGATGCGTTATTCGCCTTGCCGGATAAGATTTTTTCTTGGTCAATACTTTTTTCTATATTCTTGCGGGCATTGGCTATCTGTTTTTGATTTTTTGAAGATAATTCAAGATAGGTATATGATTGTCCAAGAAGCGAAATAATCAGGGAAAACAGGAATATAAATGATAATCCCCATTTTTTCGGGATCAGAGGGCAGGCAAAGCTTGTTCTATCATCCGTACTAAATTTTTTTATTTTATCGTTATGAATTTCAAACATCCTCATTTCTAAAATTCTCACAATTGTTTTGTTGATGTAATGTTTATCTTTGTTTGCTATTCATATTTAAGAATAGTACTCAAATCAGATTATTAAATTTACAACAATTTTAATTCCACATCCAGATTATACTTAAATTTGTCCGCATGGTTACACAATTTGTCAGATAAAAATGGATTATCCCTATAAAGATAAGCAGGAGCAGTTTGATCGGCGATATCTGGAAATGGCAATGATATGGGCCAGGAATTCGTATTGTCGTCGGCGGCAGGTGGGTGCATTGATAGTAAAAGGGAAAATGATCATTTCGGATGGTTACAATGGCACACCTGCGGGATTTGAAAATGAGTGCGAGGATGCGCAGGGGGTTACCAAGCCTTATGTATTGCATGCCGAGGCCAATGCTATTACCAAAGTAGCTAAGTCGAACAATAGCAGCGAGGGATCTACGTTATATGTTACCACCTCCCCTTGTCTTGAATGTGCCAAGCTCATCATTCAATCGGGTATCAGTCGTGTAGTATTTTGTGACAAGTATCATAATGAGGACGGACTGCGTTTGTTGGAACGGGCAGGCGTCGAAATAGTTCACATAAAATTTGATTCATATGGAGAAAATCACTAATTCAAGGAAACAGGCGTGGATAGCTCTTGTGATTGCGTTAGCCCTTATAATTGGTATGATGCTGGGATTTTACCTGCACCGGCGCAATGGGGTACAGGGTGACAACATATTTCTATATCCAAAATCGAACAAGCTGCTCAATGTGCTTAAGCTGATTGAGGCTGAATATGTGGACACTGTTTCTGTAGAAAGGCTTACCGACCAAACGATAGTATCGTTGCTCAAGCAGCTCGACCCGCATTCGGCATATATACCGGCATCGGAATTGCAGGCAGTCACAGAACCTTTGGAGGGTAATTTTAGCGGTATTGGTGTACAGTTCAATATGCAAAACGATACCGTAGTGATTGTCAATACTATTCCCAACGGCCCTTCTGCTCTGATCGGGATTCAGGCCGGTGATCGTATCATCAAGGTTAATGATACCGTGGTAGCTGGCGTCAAAATGTCGAGCGAAGCTATTGTTAAACGGCTTAAAGGTCCCCGCGGTACCAAGGTGAAGGTTACGATATTTCGCCCTTCGACCCGGCGTCAGATCGACTACGACATTACGCGTAATACCATCCCCTTGTACAGTGTGGATGTAGCTTACATGGTTGCGCCGGAGGTAGGATATATAAAGATTAACCAGTTTGCCCGTACTACTTTCGATGAGTTTGTTACGGCAGTCAACCAACTGCACATGGAGGGAATGAACAAACTGATAGTCGACTTACGGGGAAATGGAGGGGGATATCTCGACGTAGCCATCAAGATTGCCGATCAGTTTCTTGGTGAAAATCAGCTTATAGTGTATACCCAGGGCAGGGCTAAGCCACGGGAGGATTTTTATGCTACTGCATCGGGCATCTGTCAGTCCGACTCTGTAATTATTCTCATCGATGAATTTTCGGCCTCGGCCTCCGAAATTCTTGCAGGTGCTATTCAGGATAACGACCGGGGACTTATTGTAGGAAGGCGGTCGTTTGGAAAGGGCTTGGTACAGGAACAAATCCCTCTTGCCGACGGATCGGCCATAAGGCTTACGGTTGCCCGCTACTATACCCCTACCGGGCGTTGCATTCAAAAACCCTATGCCCCCGGTTCCGACGAATATTACAAGGATATTACGCAGCGTTATTTGCATGGCGAATTTTTAACTAAGGATAGTATCAAGCTTAACGACTCGCTCAAATATACAACTCCCCGTGGGCGGATTGTATACGGTGGCGGTGGTATCATGCCCGATATTTTTATTGGAATCGACACCTCCGAGTTTAGCAAATTATATGACGAAGTAACCGATCGCGGACTGATTTATCGTTTTGCTTTCCAGTACAGCGACAATAACCGAATGACTCTTTCGCGTTTCAGAACGGTTGATGCCTTACGGGCCGAGTTGCAAAAAAGAAAAGTTTTCGAACTGTTTATTGACTTTGTGCGAAAACAAGGATTGCTGGTTAATCCTGCTGATGTAAAGGTGTCGAAAAAACTTATTTCGACTCAGTTAGAGGCTTATATTTGTCGAAATTTCTTTGACAACAAGGGCTTTTACCCCATTATGGGCGAGATTGACTATACCCTAAAAAAGGCTATTGATATCATTTCGAAAAGATGAATGCTTTGATTTAGCTTCATCTGACTTACGTACATGAAAATAGCTAATTTTCGTGTTGTTGCTTTAAACTTTTGGGCTATAGGGATTGTTATAGAACCTGATTTTATAACGGCATAGATCGGTGCTGTGGATAGATAGTGGTTGGGAGGTATTAAAAAAGAGACGTTCAGGAGACGCCATATAGATGCGGCGAAGTCTGTTACTTTGCCAATCGGAGGGAACGACGAATTATGACAAAGACATTAACCGCAAAGGACGCAAAAAAGCGTTTGCAGTCATTAAGCATTTTTTGGCGGATTCTTCGGTTTGGTTAACCAAAAGGAAGTCACTAACTTATAAAATTATTTACGGATGAAACCCCCATGATGCGTTGCCTCACAACAAACCAATGAAAATTTCAGGGGGGGCCGAGTCAGAGATAGGAATATGTATGTAACAAATTGATAGTAAGTTAATTAATTAAATTTATTTTCGGATGAACAATAAATAATGTCATCCGAAGGGTTGTAAAAAAAATATATACTTTTGTATGCAGAATTCTTAATATTTTATTAATATCATTTTGCCTAATAGAGAAGCTATTTATATGGATT